>Ga0208495_1000004_pt1 | contig 213561 bp, 194 predicted proteins | sample CryBogmetaGMA14M_FD_184551 | JGI IMG/M metagenome (GOLD analysis project Ga0208495, IMG submission 184551) | Freshwater microbial communities from Crystal Bog, Wisconsin, USA - MA14M (SPAdes) | ecosystem: Environmental > Aquatic > Freshwater > Lake | place: Crystal Bog, Wisconsin, USA...
CCCCCGCCCGCCCTCTTCCCCGGCAATTTTCATCTCCTGCAGGGTCAGGACGACCTGATCCCCTTCCCGGGTAACGGCAGCCGGAGCAACGAGTTCCTGAAGTTCCACGCCTTCCTCCAGGGCCATTTCCACTTCCAGTTCCAGAGCGGGCATATCCTGACGGCGCCGCCGGTAGAGCAGCAACGCTTTTCCGCCCAGACGCACGACGCTGCGGGCCACGTCAATGGCCGTGTTGCCGCCGCCGATGATGGCCGATACACCCCGGCAGGGAGGCGTCTCACCCTCCCGGAGCTTCCGGAGGAAATCCAGCCCCTCGCTGACCTCTTTCAGGTCTTCGCCGGGCACCTTCATGGACATTCCCCGGCCGTGACCACAGCCGATGAAAACGGCATCATAGTCTTTCTTCATCTTCTCCAGAGCGTCCGGGCTCACCGGTTTTCCCGGATAGATCGTGACGCCCCGGGCTTCAATCTGCTGAATATCATGGCGGAGCGCATTCAGCGGGAGGCGATACAGGGGAATCCCCCAGCGCAGCACCCCACCCGCTTCCGCCGATGCCTCAAAAACATGACAGGCATAGCCCAGCATGGAAAGAAACCACGCCGCCGAGAGTCCCGCCGGACCGGCGCCGATCACGGCAATCTTCTGCTTCTGCGATGACCTTTTCTCCAGATCCGGTTTGATCCCGTACCGGATCGCCGTATCCGCAAGAAACCGCTCGAGGCTGTGAATGGCCACGGCCGTATCGAACTCCTGCCGGTTGCACCGGCCTTCACAGGGATGAAAGCAGACGCGCCCGCAGACGGATGGAAAGGGATTTTCCCGGAGGATCGTTTCCCAGGCCTCCTTGAAAAGCCCCTGGGTGGCCAGCATCTCGATCCGGGCAATATCTTCTCCCGCCGGACAGGTGGCGCTGCAGGGCGAGGTCTTCTCATCATACCGGGGGCGCAGAAACCGCCACGATCCCGTCTTATTGCTCTCCGTGCTGAGATAAGTACGGGGCATGAATAAAGGATTGGGATTCTTTGCTTCGTTCATTTTAGATTCCCTGATGTTTTATCCGATCCGGCCCATCAGACAGACCGCTTCGAACGCCTCGTGGGCCGCCTCGATATTTCTCTGTGCCTCGACCTGGATGTCTTCGCGGATAGCGGCCGCAATGGCATCCAGGGGAGGCATCTCCAGCATCCGGGCAAAGGCGCCGATCATGGTGGTATTGACGATGGGATGGGTCCGTGTCCCCAGCTTGTGATTTATGGCAATCCGGTTGGCATCTACATAAGCCAGTTGAAAGCCGGCAAAGGGTTTCAGATCGGCAGGTGTTGATGGACTGTTGATCAGAATCCAGCCATCGGGTTTGAGGCCCCGGGTGACGTTGATGCTGTTCAGGAGGGTCTGATCCTGAACGGCCACATGATCCGGCGCGGTGACGTTGGTCCTGAGCAGGATCTTCTTCTTGTCCAGGCGGACATAGGCTTCGACCGGCGCGCCACGCCGTTCCACCCCGAAAAAGGGGAAGCTCTGCACCTGATAGCCCGCCTGGAAAAAGGCCTTGGCCAGCAGGATCGTAGCCACCACCGTCCCCTGACCGCCCCGGCCGTGAAAACGAATTTCAATCATCGCGTACCCCTTTTCAGGTCTTGCTCCAAACAACGACGACGGCCCTTGCCGGCGCATCGGTCAGAGAACGAAAACTGTGATTCAGGGCAGAATCAAAATAAAGCGCATCCCCGGCAGAAAGGGTTTCCACCCGGTCATTGGTGCGAAATTCGAGCTTTCCGTCCAGGAGAAACACAAATTCCTCGCCCTCATGGCTGGTAAAGACCATATCGGCTTTCTCCATGGGGACAAAGTCAACCAGAAGCGGCTCCATATGCTTGCCGGGCATCCTGGCTTCGAGGGATTCGTAGATGTAATCGACTTCGCCTTCCCGATGATGAGGCCGACGCTTGACCTGGACCCGCTCGCCCTTCCGGGTGACGGAAATCTGCTCCTCCGGTGCCTCATCTCTGAAGAAATAGGCCATACCCACATTGAGCCCCTTGGCCAGTTTGAGCAGAGTGGCCACGGGCGGCATGACCTCATCCGCCTCGATTTCAGTCAGTATCGCTTTGGAAAGTCCGGTCTTTGCGGCCAGATCCTGCAGGGTAAAAAAGTTTTTTTCACGGAGATATTTTATCTTGCCGCCGATTTTGAGTTCCTCAACGGCAGAACTGGTTTGTTCGCCCTGTGGCATCTTGTCACCTCCACCGAAACGGGTTAGATCGGATTAAGAAAAGTATTCACAACCGACAGGCCTGGTATCCTGCAAGTTACCGGGATGATGCACCCGGAAAATCCCGATGTCAAGAAAAATGCGCTTCAAAAATTTCAGGAAAAATCATGCAAAAACGTAATTGACTTGATCATCGGGGTGGTTGTATTGTGATCCCAAGCTGTTCCAGCCATTATGTTACAAAAGGCTGGCGCTGCAAGGTATTTACTCTGCACAACCTTGACCGCTTGATCGATTGATCCAGACTCAAGGAATATAGAACAAAGTAAAAAGGAGAGAGCATGGCGCGTAGATATAGCATGGCGATCCTGGTGATCCTCCTGAGTGGTGGGTTGCTGGCGGTCCCGGGAAGCAAGGGATTCGCAAAACCATCGAAATCCCCGTCTACCCATAAGCACTATGCATCCATTGACGTCAACCGGGCGCCTCAGAAGCTCGTTTTGCGCTCTGCCTTCGCATGGGTGGAGGACCAGCGGACGGGCGAGTGCCTGGTTCAGAAACAGGCGGCGGCGGTCGTTCCCATCGCCTCCATCACCAAGCTCATGACCGCCATGGTGGTCCTGGATGCCCGGATGAATCTCCAGGAACCGCTTATCATCGGACCTGAAGACGTGGACACCCTTCATCACAGCCGCTCCCGTCTGCCGGCGGGTACCCGTCTCACACGCGAAGAGGCCCTGCTGGTATCTTTAATGGCTTCCGAAAACCGCGCTGCTCACATTCTGGGGCGGACGTATCCAGGCGGTCTCGCCGCCTTCATTACAGCCATGAACGCCAAGGCCCGGTCGCTGGGTCTCGCCGAGACGCACTTCCAGGATTCCACCGGCCTCTCCAGCAGCAACGTCTCCTCCGCTCGGGACTTGGCACGGATGGTGAACGCCGCTTACAACTATCCTCTTATCCGGGACTTCACCACGCGCGAAGAGGCCGTGATCCATTCGGGCCGCCGCACATTGACATTCCATAACACCAATCGCCTGATCCGGAGCCCTCGCTGGCAGATCGGTCTCTCCAAAACGGGCTTCATCGATGAGGCAGGCCGATGCCTAGTGATGCAGGCTCATGTGGCAAATCGTTCCGTGTTGATTGTGCTGCTCGATGCGCAAGGCAAGCTGACCCGCTTCGGAGACGCCAACCGCATCAAGCAGTGGATGGAGGGACCACCGCCGGCGCGGCGAACACGGAAAGGATAACCAGATCCTTGATCAAGCATCCTTGATGGCGTAGCTGGAGTAAGCGCCACCAAGCTTGTTTTTGACCGACATCGTCCACCAGGAATGTTCGATAGAAGGGACGCAATTTTATGCAATTCACTTTCGCACACAATAATTTCAACGTACTCAATTTGGAAAAAAGCCTCTCCTTCTACCGGGAGGCGCTGCAACTGACGGAAGCAAGAAGGAAAGAAGCACCGGACGGGAGTTTTATCCTCGTCTTTCTCGGCGATGGTCGGACGCCGCACCAGCTCGAGTTGACCTGGCTCAAAGACCGGCAGGAGCCTTACAATCTGGGCGACAATGAATTTCACCTGGCTTTCACGGTTGATGATTTTGCGGGCGCCCATGCCCTCCATGAAAAGATGGGCTGCATCTGCTACGAAAACAAGGATATGGGAATCTACTTCATCAACGACCCGGATGACTATTGGATCGAGATCCTACCCAAAAAAAGATGATCCGTTTTTCGGAGCCGGAAGGGATTGACAGGTAAAGATGAAAACGTAATGGCCTTCTCCAGGCAGATTTCCCGGTAATAAAAAAACTGATTTTTTTGAAAATCATTATATGTCAAAGGGCATAGGCATGAATGGAAATAACCGATCGGACATTAAACCCGGCGTGCATGTGAAGGTTGTCCGAAAGCAGGATCAGCTCAGCGGTAAACTGTCTGAAGGCATCGTCAAGGATATCCTCACAAACTCAGCCAGTCACCCCCAGGGCATCAAGGTGCGCCTGCAAAGCGGCATTGTCGGCAGAGTCAAAGAAATTTTGGATGCCTGATGATGCGGATATATGTCGATGCGGACGGTTTTCCGACTGCGGCCAAAGACCTGCTAATCCGGGCCGCTGTGCGCTTGCATGTGCCCCTGGTTTTTGTGGCCAATCAGCAAGTGAGATATGAGCCGTCCGTCATGATCTCAACCATCATCGTTCCGGAAGGACCTGATCTTGCCGATGATCGCATCACTGAACTGGCACAGCCGGGGGACCTGGTGATTACTGCCGACATTCCCCTTGCAGACCGGGTCGTTGCCAAAGGTGCCTTTGCGCTCAACCCCAGGGGTAAGTTCTATACGGAGGGCAACATCAAGGACAGGCTGGCAATGCGTGACCTGATGAATGATCTAAGAGACGGCGGCATGATGACGGGCGGTCCATCGACGTTCGGCAAAAAGGACTGCCAGGCTTTTGTCAACCAACTGGATAGCTTTTTGACAAGACATTTGAAAAACAAAGGAGGATAACCATCGCATGGACGCTGCAAACACGACGAAAATCATGCAGGAAGTCATTGCCGCACACGGCGGCATGGATTACTGGAATGGCCTGGAAGCACTCGACGCCGAAATCTCCGCCTCCGGTTTCCTGTTCACTGCGAAGCGCCGGCCTGCCCTCAGGCGCGTGCGCATGCGCGCTGATACGCGTGAACCGCGTTTCGCTTTCTTCGATTATCCGCAGGCGGGGCAGATGGCCGAGCTTATCGGGAACCGCGAGGTCCGCATCACGGACGAGCATGGAAGGATCATCGCGCAGCGGGAGAACCCCCGTTCCGCGTTCCGGGGGATCAGGCGGCAATTCTTCTGGGACGACCTTGATTTCATCTATTTCGCCGGTTATGCCACCTGGAACTATCTGACAGCGCCCTTCTCGCTCATGCGCGATGGTTTTGTCATCAAGGCGCTCGCAGCGGCATCGGGAGACCTGGCGGCGTATACGCGCCTGCATGTCACCTTCCCTGACGACATCCCTGCACATAGCCGGGAGCAAATCTTTTATTTTGATGAGCAGCGCTTGCTGCGTCGTCTCGATTATACAGCGGAGGTCGTCGGCGGCTGGGCGCACGCGGCCCATCTCTGCGAGGAATACAGGACGTTCGGCCAGATCAAGGCCCCGACACGGAGACAGGTCCTGCCGCTGCTGTTCGGAACCAGGCCCCTGCCGGGTCCGACCCTGGTGGCGATAGAGGTTCACTGGATACAGCCGGCGCCGGCATCGTCGGCTGCGGTCTGAAGGGTAAGCGGGATAAGTACTCACTTTCAAATCGAAATAGCCACAGTTCAGGGAAAAAACGCGTTTCAAGCCATTCAAGAAAAATCATTGACTTTCATTTCTGATGGGACTAAATTTACGGCCGAGTTATGATTTTATGGTTAATCTTGGATGAACCAGGTTGTCCGGTTCATCGGAAGAAAAATTTTTCATAATGTCATCAGGAGGTTGGCGTGATCAAGGATCTGGTCGTCAAGAACAGAAGTTACCGGCGCTTTGATCAGAGCTTTGTCATCAGCCTGGAAACCTTGAAAGAGCTGGTTGATCTGGCCCGCCTGAGCGGGTCGGCCGGCAACAAGCAACCCCTGAAGTACATCCTTTCCGCCGATTCCAAGAAGAACGTACTCATTTTCGAGCAGCTGGCCTGGGCCGGATATCTGAAAGAATGGCCCGGTCCCTCTGAAGGTGAACGGCCGTCCGCCTATATCCTCATGCTCGGAGACAAAGAAATCAGCCAGTCCTTCGATTTCGATAACGGCATCGCCGCACAGAGTATCCTTTTAGGCGCTGCGGAGAAGGGATTGGGGGGCTGTATGATCGCTTCGATCCAGCGGACGAACCTACGCGAAAGACTCAAGATTCCGGAAAGATATGAAATTATCCTCGTAATCGCCCTGGGCAGGCCCATCGAAACAGTGGTACTGGAAGCGGTGAAAGCGGATGGCGACATTAAGTATTGGCGGGACGGCGAGGGACGGCATTATGTGCCCAAACGCGCTCTCGCGGATATCATTCTACCCTGAAAAGGCAAAGAAAGCGGGAACTGAAAATCCGTTGGAAATGATTCCATATAAAATCCCGCTCGTTCTGTTTTATAAAAAATTATAGAAGGAGGTAAATTTCATGAGCTCATTGTATTTGCTAATTGGTGCTTTATGTACCTTTGCTTTGGCTTATCGTTATTATGCGGCGTTCATCGCAGCCAAGGTAATGATGCTGGACGACCGGAATATCGCACCGTCCATCTCCTGTAATGACGGCCAGAATTTCGTTCCAACCAACAAGTGGGTCGTCTTCGGCCATCATTTTGCCGCGATCGCCGGTGCGGGACCTTTGATCGGACCGGTCCTGGCCGCCCAGTACGGCTGGGGTCCCGGTTTTTTCTGGATTCTGCTGGGCAGCGTCTTTGCCGGCTGTGTCCATGATATGATCATTCTTTTTGCATCCTACCGCCACAAGGGCCAGTCTCTGTCGGTCATCGCCGAAAAAGACGTCAGTAAGCTCACGGGCGGCGTCACCGCGGTCGTCATTCTTTTCATCATCATTGTCGCCCTCGCCGGTCTGGGTGTGGCCGTGGTCAACGCCCTGTTCAACAACCCCTGGGGCGTCTTCTCCATCGCCATGACGATCCCCATCGCCATGGTCATCGGCCTCTACATGTTCAGGATCAGACCCGGGGCAATCCTTTCCGGATCCATCGCCGGATTTATTCTGGTCTGCGCGGCCGTCTTCCTGGGGCCCTTTGTTGCCGAATCCAGTTATGCCGTCTGGTTTACCTTCAGTAAAAAACAGGTGTCCATCCTGTTGCCCCTTTACGGTTTCTGTGCGGCGGCTATTCCCGTTTGGCTCCTGCTCGCCCCGCGGGACTATCTCAGCACCTTCATGAAGATCGGCGTCATCGCCGCCCTGGTGATTGGCATGTTCTTCGTGAATCCCGATATTAAGATGCCTATCACCACGCAGTTCATCGACGGCGGCGGACCCATCATCCCCGGTCCCTGGTGGCCCTATGTGTTCATTACCATCGCCTGCGGCGCCATTTCGGGGTTCCATGCCCTCATCGGCTCCGGCACCACCCCGAAGATGATTGAACACGAAACGGAGATTAAATTTGTAGGCTACGGCGCGATGTTGGTGGAAGGTTTGGTTGGCGTCATGGCGCTGCTCTCCGCCGTCACCCTCAATCCGAGTGACTATTTTGCCATCAATACCTCTGCGGCCGTCTATGCGAAATTGCAAATGACTGTCGTTGATCTGCCCATCCTCAATCAATTGGTCGGACTAGACGTATCGCATCGCCCGGGCGGCGCCATTTCCCTGGCCGTCGGCATGGCCCATATCTTTGCCAATATCGGTGAGGGACTCCGGCATACGATGAAGTACTGGTTCCAGTTCATCATCATGTTCGAGGCGCTGTTCATCCTGACGACCATCGACGCCGGAACCCGCGTGGCCCGTTACATCCTCCAGGACATCCTCGGCTATGCCTACAAACCCTTCGGTAAGAAAGACTGGATCCCCGGTTCCATTCTGACCAGCGCCATCGTCTCCGTAGCCTGGGGTTATCTGCTCTTCACAGGCGATATCTCCTCGATCTGGCCGATGTTCGGCGCCACGAACCAGACACTGGCGTCCTTAGCCCTGGCAATCGGAACCACGATCATCCTCAGGATCTCTGCCAAGAAAAGCTATGCGTTGATTACGTTTATTCCCTGCGTTTTTGTCACCATCACCACTTTTGCCGCCGGGATCATGAATACCCAGACCTACCTGGCAAAAAATCAGATGTTGAACGCCTGGCTGAGCATCGGGATTATCATCCTTGTGGTCATCATCATTGCGGAAAACATCCGAGTCCAGTTCAAGCTGCTCAAAACCGACAAGCCCATCGGCATGAATGACGACCGTGACGTGGTTTACTGTCCGGTGATCCCCGCCGATGCGCCACCCGATGCGAGACCGTAATTTCAAAAGTAATGATTTCTAAAGAAGGGAGGATCCCAGGATCCTCCCTTCCCTATTTAAATATTATGATTATGGTTTCCGACAAAGCCCGCGACCACCTCTTAAAAAAAAGCGGGGCCCTCTACCTTTTTCACGCCCGTCCGGTCAGTCTGTGTTGAGGACGAATCAATTTTGGCCCCTCCGTGCGATCGGGCAAGCCGAAAAACATCAACGACTATAAGGTTCAGATTATCAACAAAATCTACGTTTACCTGCCGCAGGATTTCCTGTCGCCTTACCCGCTTACGATTGAGTTCCAGAACTTCCTGGGCATCAAAATGCTGCATGTTGCGGGTTGGAAACTCATCTGAATTTTACACCGGTTCATGTCCATACCGCGAAGGGCTGAAAAGAATATGGAATCCTCTCAATTTCTCAAGTCGCTGGAGATTCTCTCTGACCTGAATGACCAGGAAATATCCTTTCTTGCCTCCAAGGCGCAGTGGATCGATTATGAGCCATCCGCGCCCGTCATCAAACGGGGCGAGATCGGCCGTTTCCTCTGGATCGTCTATGAGGGAGAAGTGACGGTCGTGATTCCGGCCGTCGGAACGTCCGGGAAAATCAGCAAAACCCTGGAGCGTGGAGCCCTGTTCGGCGAGATGTCGGTCATGACGGGAGAACCGGCGATCGCGGATGTCCTGACCTCAACCGCCTGCAAGCTCATCAAGATCCCGCGGGAATCTTTTTCCCGGTTGATCGCCGGAAATCCGAAAACCCTGGGGAAATTTGCCAGACTGATCACGGACCGGATGATCCAGAACGCCCAAACGGCCACGCAACCGGACCTGCTGAGGGTCGCCCATCAGGAAAATCAGGATCCCTATGACCTGAATTTCTCCTCCGCTTCGGAACCGATGAAAATCCTGGTCCTGAACTGCGGCAGTTCGTCTCTGAAATATTCCCTCTTTGACACCGTCCAGGCTCTTCCGCTCCTGGAAGGAGAGATTGAAAAAATCGGCTCCGGTGACGCCGTCCATAAAGTCAATACCCCCCGGACGAGCAGAAAAGATGATCAAAAAAACGTCATGACGATGAAAGACGCCTTTGACGTCATGCTGGGCACGGTGACCGATCCGGCTTGCCAGGCCATCAGCAAACTGAGTGACCTCAATGCCATCGGCCACCGGGTTGTTCACGGCGGCGCGGCCTTCGCGAATGCCGTCCTCATCAACAACGACGTCATCCAGTCGATCCGTGCGTCCTGTGACCTGGCGCCGCTTCATAACCCTTACAACCTGGCAGGCATTGAGCTCATGCGGGGACTTCTGCCTTCCATTCCGCAGGTGGCCGTTTTTGACACCGCCTTCCACCAGACCATGCCCAGTCACGCTTATACCTACGCCCTTCCCCATGAGCTCTGTGAAAAGGAACATATCCGTCGTTACGGGTTCCACGGCACCAACCATGAGTACGTTGCCCTCCGGGCGGCCACCTGGCTGAAACGCCCCGTGGGCGAGCTGAAAATCATCTCCTGCCACCTGGGAAGCGGCGCCTCCATCTGTGCGATCGATCATGGCCGCAGTATCGACACCTCGATGGGCATGACCCCTCTCGAAGGCTTGATCATGGGAACACGGCCGGGAGATGTGGATCCAGGCGCCCTTCTGCATCTGATGCGGGCCGATTCCATGGATGTGGAACGCATGGACCGGATGCTGAACAGGGAAAGCGGACTGAAGGGCATCACCGGCAAAAATGACATGCGGGAGATTCTCGCCGGCGCGGCACAAGGGGATGTGCAATGCACCCGCGCCATCAGCGCTTTCTGCTACCGGATCCGAAAATATATCGGCGCCTACATGGCGGCCCTGGGCGGGCTCGATGTTCTGATTTTCACAGCCGGAATCGGAGAAAATTCGGCGGAAATCCGCGCCGGAGTCTGCCAGGGGCTGGAACTCTTCGGAATTCACCTGTTTCATGAGCGTAACCAGCTTAGCGTTCAGCACGGACAGGTCCTGGATGTCTCCCAGCCGGATGCGAAAGTTCGGATTTTAGTTGTCCCCGCCGACGAGGAGCGGATGATCGCCAGAAAAACCCTGCACGCCCTGGGTCGGGTCATCACCACCGAACAAGCCCTCCTGCTCGGTTCAAGACCGGTACCGATCAGCGTCTCCGCCCATCATGTCCATTTGAAGCAATCCGATTTTGAGTTGCTCTTCGGTCAGGGGAAGACCATGACCCCCAAATCCGATCTGAGCCAGCCGGGCCAGTTTTCCTGCCAGGAAACGGTCAATCTCATCGGGCCGAAAGGCAAGATCAGCCACGTCCGCATCCTCGGCCCCGGCCGGAAAGAATCCCAGGTGGAGATTTCGCGGACCGAGGAATTTCTGCTTGGAATCGATGCCCCGGTCCGGGAATCGGGTGACCTGGAAGGCACACCGGGAATCACCCTGGAAGGGGAAGCGGGAGTTGTCATCCTGGAAAAGGGAGTCATCTGCGCGAAACGGCACATTCATATGTCTCCTGAAGACGCCCTCGGCTTTGGACTCCGCAACAGAGACGTGGTCCGTGTCCGTGTGAGAGGCGAGCGGGAAATGATTTTCGGAGACATCGTCATCCGGGTGGATCCGCATTTCCGGCTGGATATGCACCTGGACACGGATGAAGCCAACGCCGCGGAGATTTCCAGTGGAAGTGTGGGAATCATCGAATCCATTCAGCACCGGAATTATATGTAGAGATGCTTACACAACGCATATCCCGTCATTGCGAACAGAGGGATGCCCTCTCAAAACATCCGGCATTTCGTGAGATGGCTGCGTTGCTGCGCTTCTCGCGATGACAAAATAGAGGAAACAGACAAATGGCTCAAAAAATTTTAGTCACCGGAAATCTGCCCCAGGAGGTTATGGACCTTCTCAACAAACGGTACGAGGTCGAAGCCCAGTCTGAGGATCGGCCCATGGAGCGGCAGGCCTTCCTGGCGGGGATCGCCGACAAGGAAGGGCTCCTTGCCATGATCACCGACGCCATTGATGAGGAACTGCTCAGCCGAGCCCCCCGTTTGCAGATGATTGCCAACATGGGCGTGGGGTACAACAATATCGACGTCGGGGCGGCCACCCGCCGGGGGATTCCCGTTTCCAACACGCCGGGGGTACTGACGGACGCCACGGCCGATCTCGCCTTTACGCTTATCTTGGCGGTTGCGAGGCGGGTCGTCGAGGGAGACAAAAGGGTCCGGACCGGTCAATTCACCTTCTGGGCTCCTTTCCTGTTCCTGGGCCGGGAAGTATCGGGCAAGACCCTCGGCATCGTCGGCCTCGGCCGCATCGGCCAGGCGGTCGCGCAGCGGGCCCGGGGATTCAACATGAAAATTCTTTATCATAACCGCCGGCGGATGGAACCCGCCAAAGAACAGGCGCTGCAGATCGAATATGCCGACCTGGATTCGCTGCTGACCAAGGCCGATTTCGTTTCCCTGCACATCCCTTTAATGGAGGAAACCAGACATTTCATGGGTCCCCGGGAACTGGCCCTCATGAAACCCACAGCCTATCTGATCAATACCTCGCGGGGTCCCGTGGTAGACGAAAAGGCACTGCTGGCGGCCCTGCAGAACAAGCAGATTGCCGGAGCCGGTCTCGATGTCTATGAACAGGAACCAACCCTGACTCCCGGTCTGACGGAAATGGATAACGTGGTTCTGCTGCCCCACGTGGGGAGCGCCACCCTGGAAACCCGGATCCGGATGGCAACCGTGGCTGCCCGGAATCTGATCGCCGGACTCAGCGGGGAGAGACCCCCCAATCAGGTCAATCCGGAGGTCCCGCCTCATCCCAGGAAAGAAAAATAAGCAGTACCTCAGGCGCTCATGGCCGGCGGCGAAGGACGGCCCCGAAAAACCCGTCCGTTGTATGCAGATCGGAACGGGTTTTAAAAAATCCCTCTTCGGTCACCATGGAAGCGGGAACGAGACCGTATGGATTTTCCAGATGGAAATCTCCCGATCGGGAAAGAAAGTCCCCGATCACGGCCTCATTTTCTTCAGGCGTGAGGGTGCAGGTGCTGTAAACGAGGGTCCCTCCTCTTTTTAAACACCGGGCGGCCTGGTCAAGCAGCCTTTTCTGCAGGGATGAAAAATCGTCAATGTCCGCCGGACGGATGCGCCATTTGATCTCCGGATTGCGCCGAAGGGTTCCCAGCCCCGAGCAGGGCACATCGACCAGAACCCGGTCAAAGGCCCCCGGCAACGCTTCATCCGTGTCTTCCGAAACGTCTTGGATGGACGTCTCCACCATCGTAATCCCCAACCGTTTCATATTCGCCCGCAGGGCTTTCAGCCTCTGCCCGCTGCGATCAAGAGCCAGAATGCGGCCCTGGTTCTGCATCCGCTCGGCAAGGTGCGAGGTTTTAATCCCTGCACCGGCGCAGGCATCCAGAACAGCCATCCCCGGCCTCGGATCGACCAGATAAGTGATTAACTGAGAGGCCTCGTCCTGAATCTGAAGATGCCCCTCCCGATAGCTTGGCGTCTCCCGGAGCGGCACAGCCCCGCCGGATAAAATTAACCCGTCCGGAGAAAACGCGGTCTTGCGCGTCTCAAAAACGGATTGACCCAAATCGGCCATGACCGGTTCACGGGTTGTCTTCAACCTGTTGATCCTCACGCTCAGAGGCGGAATGTCATTGTTCGCCCGGCAGATCGCCAGGGTCTCTTCGGGGCCGAATTGTTTGAGCCACCGTTCGACAAGCCAGAGGGGATGGGAATGAACCTGTGAGATGTGAGCGGCGGGGTTTTTCGAGAAATCCGGATCGGGGATGTTCTCCGGCCGCCGGATGATATTTCTCAGGATGGCATTAACCAGGCCGGAACTTGCCTGATGGGATATCTTTGCGATCTTGACGGCCTCATTCACAATCGCAAAAGGAGGGATGCGGTCCGTAAAAAGGAGCTGATAAACGGCGGTCCTCAGGATGTTCTTCACCCCCGTTTCCATGCCGGCCATATCCCCTTTGTAGAAGCGGGCGATGATCCCATCTATGCGGCCCCGCTTCCGCAGGGTCCCATAGACGATCTCCGTCAGCAGGTGCCGGTCATGGATATTCGTCAACCGGCTCCCGGACAGGACTTGATCCAGTAACGGTTCGGCAAAGAGGCCGGCCTCGTCGATCCGGTTCAGGATATCCACGGCCAGACTGCGGGGGGTCTCTTTCATTCGTCCACAATGGCAACCGGCCGAACCCAGCCGGCGGAGGCCTTTTTGATTTTGATGGGAAAACAGCAGACCGTAAAGCCGTGGGGCTTGCCGATGGCCGACAGATTGGCCAGTTTCTCCATGTGGCAGTAACCGATTTCGATACCGGCAAAGTGCGCCTCCCAGACAACCTTGGGATCTCCTTTTTCCTGGAACTCCTTTGCCAGGTAAGGCAGGGGCCGGTCCCAGCTCCAGGCGTCGATTCCGACCACCTTGACCCCCTTTTCCGTCAGATAGAGCGTGCTTTCCCGGTCCATGCCGGCCCCTTTGATCAGATATTCCGGCTTCCCCCAAAAGGCGTCGGCCCCGGTCTGCACAAGAACGATATCCAGCGGCTTGATTTCATATTTGATCCGGCCGAGTTCCCTCTTGACATCTTGCGCAGTGATCCGCTCCCCATCGGCCTTATGACGGAAATCAAGCAGTACCCCGTTACTGAAACACCATTCGAGGGGAATTTCATCAATGGTCGTCGCCGGTTTTCCCTGATCCATAGTGGGATGGTAGTGATAGGGCGCATCGAGATGCGTCCCGCTGTGGGTAGCCAGGGTGAGAAATTCGACGGCCCATCCGACCCCGCCGGGTAACTGTTCCTTTTTCAGTCCCGGGAAGAAATCCAGCATGGAGGCTGTCCCCAGGGCATGATCGATATAATCAACTTTGGGAATCATCATGGGCGGATCGCTGGGAAGCCCCGTTTCGATACTGATGCTCAAATCGACAAAGCGTCTGCGTGTCATAAGAACTCCTTTTTTTCTTCTGAATGGTTAAAAATGGTCTCTGTCAGTATCGTTTTAGCCCAGTCGTTCTCCCGGCCGGAGAGGATATCCCCTCAGAAAATCCTGGACCGGCATCCGCTTCTTGCCTTCCAGTTGGACCTCTCGCAAAAAGACGAGACCATCTCCCGCCGCAACCGGCAAGCCTTCCTGCGTTACTTCGCTGATCCTGCCCGGAACCTGATCGACGGATAATTTCCGACCTGCCGCCAGGAATATCTTCAGCGTCTTCCCCTGCAGAAAGGTAAAGGCACAGGGGGAGGGTGAAAGTCCCCTGACAAGACGGACAATGTCATCGACACCCCGATGCCAGGGGATGATGCCGTCCTCCTTTTTCAGCCTGGGGGCAAAGGTGACCGCAGCCTGATCCTGTGGTGTCCGCCGGACCGTACCGTCCTCGATCATCCGAATGGTCTTCAGAAGCAGCTCCGCACCCATTTTCGCCAACCGGTCATGGAGTTCGCCAACGGTCTCATCCGGCCCGACGGGTGTTTCCTCCTGAACAAGGATATCCCCGGAATCCATGCCTTCGTCCATCCGCATAATCGTGACGCCGGTCCGGGTCTCTCCCTGCATGATCGTCCAGTTGAGCGGCGCCGCCCCCCGGTACTTCGGCAACAGGGAAGGATGGACATTGATGCAACCCAGCGGGGGAAGGTCAAGAATTCCCTTGGGCAGGAGCTGTCCGAAGGCTGCCACGGCAACCAGATCCGGAGCCAATTTTCTGAATGCATCCATAAATTCCTGATCTTTCACCCGCTCCGGCTGTAAGACGGTCAGATGATGTTGTTCGGCAAACATCTTCACGGGTGAAGGCGCCCATTGCTTGCCCCTCCCTTTCGGCCTGTCCGGCTGGGTGACCACACCGATGACCTGATATGGATGCTGAACAAGAATCTCAAGGGAAGGAACAGCAAATTCAGGCGTTCCCATGAAGATGATTCTGGGTTTAGGCATGATTCACCTCTTCTGCATTATATCACGCTATTTTACATAAAGTTTAAGGGATCCACATCCACCTTGATATCCAAACCGCCCGGCCAGCTTCTGTCGAGTATCACCCGAGTCAGTTCGTGAAGGGCGCGGCTATCCTCACCCTTCAAAAGCAACTGCCACCGGTATCGCCCCTTGATCCTGGCAATCGGAGATTCCGCGGGACCGATGATATCAACCTTTCCCGCCATCGGAGCGGTTCTGGAAAGATCGTCGGCAACTCTTTTCATTTCGCCGACGCTTTCCCGGCCTCTGTCTTTGTTCAAACTGGAAATATGAAGATTGACGATGCGGGCAAAGGGCGGATAGGATAGGGATTGACGGTTGGGAAGTTCATCTCTGTAAAATCCTTCACAGTCATGTTCTCTTGCCCGCCGGATGGCATAATGGTCGGGATTCAAGGTTTGAATGATGACCCGTCCCGGGTCATCGCCCCGGCCGCCCCGGCCTGAAACCTGTGTCAGGAGTTGAAAGGTTTTTTCTGCCGCACGGAAATCTGGAATATTCAGTGCCGTATCCGCAGAGATGACACCCACCAGGGTGACATTCGGAAAGTCATGTCCCTTGGTGATCATCTGCGTGCCGACAAGAATATCAATATCGAACCGGTCAAGTGCATGAAGGATGCGGCCGTGACCCCCCTGGCCGGTGGTGGTATCGCTGTCCATGCGTGCCACGCGGGCCTGGGGAAACATACTTTTTACGGTTTCCTCCAATCTTTCGGTGCCGACGCCATAGCTGTGAATGCGGCTGCCTTGACAGGCGGGACAATGAAGGGGGATCGGAACAGCCAGGTCACAGTAATGACACTTCAAAATCCCTTCACGGGCATGGTGCGTCAGGGATACGGCACAGTTCAGGCAGCAAAAGACATGGCCGCAATGAAGGCAGGACAGGAACGTGTTGAAGCCCCGGCGATTTAAAAAGAGGAGTACCTGTTTCTTCGCTTCAAGCGTCTCCAGGATGGCTCTCTTAAGGGAACGGGACAGGATCGGCACACTTCCTTTTTCATCTTTTTCAAACTTCATATCAATGATTTCAACCCTGGGCAGGGGTCTGTCCTCCACCCTTTGGGGAAGACGCAGGTAGCGATATCTTTTTTTGGTACTGTTTAAATACGTCTCGAGAGACGGTGTGGCTGATCCGAGGACAACGGTGGCCGCATGAAGCTTTGCCTTCACAAGGGCCAGATCCCGGGCATTATATTTCATCCGGTCATCCTGTTTGTAGGAACCGTCATGTTCCTCATCTACAATGATCAGCCGCAACTTCCGAACGGGTGCAAAAAGGGCGGAGCGGGCGCCGACAACAATCCGTATATCGCCGCGCAGTATCCTTCGCCACTGGTCGTAACGGGCACTTTTTGATATGCCGCTGTGCAGGACAGCGATTTCCTGGCCATGAAGGCTTTCTTTAAACCGGCTCATCAACTGAGGGGTCAGGGCAATTTCCGGTACCAGACAGATCACACCGCCGCCACCTTTGACGGCTTCGACAATGGCCTGGAGGTAAACCTCCGTTTTGCCGCTTCCCGTCACCCCGTGAAGAAGATAAGGAGAGAACCGGCCTGTGGAAAGGCCTTTTAAAATCTCCCGGAGCGCCGCTTTCTGACTGTCATTGAGAATAATGACCCCGTTCCTGACGCCGATCCGCGGGTCCTCGCCGGGGCGGCGGTAAGCCTCCTGTTCCGCCACGATCAGCAGTCCCTTCTTCACGAGATTTCTGACCAGGGTGGAAGCGTTTTCAAACTTTTTCCCGAGAACCGGCAGAGATACAGGGCCGGAGCGGCTGAGATAATCAACCAGCAGGCGCTGTCGTTCTGTCATTTTTTCATGGGAGAGCGACCTGGGATGCAGAGAGATGATCTTTTCTTTTTTTAACGAAACTTTCGGCCTTTCGACCCTGTCATCGACCACGACAAGTCCCCTGGTTTGAAGCATCCGGATCTCATGGTATATATCTTTCCGGCCCAGCAGCTTTTTCAAAGGACCCGCAGACAGGCCTCCCGGAAATTCTTTCAGGATATTTACGATCCTTCGTTGACCATCGGGCAAGTCATGCTCCACCGCAGTATCGGCATCGGCATTCAGAGAAAACCAGAGGTGACTTTGCACATCAATTCCGCCGGGCAGGATTTCAGTCAAGGTCTTGCCGAGGGGATACATATAATAGTCTGATGCCCACCGGTAAAATTTAAGATCTTCTTCATCAAAAAGCGGCTCCGGATCCAGGACGTCAATAATTTCCTTGATGTTTTCGAATGTTGACGAAGCCATGGCAGAGAGGATGTACCCTGTCATCCTCTTCCTGCCAAAGGGAACGAACACCCGCTTACCGACGGCAATACTTTTTTCAAGCGGCTCCGGAACGGCATAGGTAAAAGTTCTTTCGGATGGAATATTAACGGCTACGTTGACAAACATCGCGAAGGATTCCTCTGGTAAAAGCAAAATGATGTTCTATTAGAAAACGGCTGGTGTGATTTGTCAATGGATTTTAAAAGAATAAAAATGGCATCCTCCGGAAGGGTCAACGATGGTGGCCTTCTTGACCCCCCTGGCATAGGCAAAAGTGTCGTGAAAAATTATCGGGATTTTAACATCCAAACAATCGCAGGCATGCAAAACATCAAATACAAGTGTTGACATGGGAGATTGGGAGGAATCTATTAAATGCCGTGCGAAATGTGCTATTAAGGACAACATATAAGAAAACCTATGCGCATATCCACAGCCCTTGAATAAATTTCAGGGGCTTATTTTAATAAGGCATTGTTATCTCTTTAGGTAAATAATCCCGACCATGATATAGATGCTCCAAGATTTATGTCGAAGGCAGGATATCGAAAATGCCAAAAGCCACTATAGTCTGCACAATATGCCGCGAGAATCACTCTCTGTCGGTTTCGCAGGGCCAAGCAGAGGGGAAAGAACCAATCATTCTTATCTGTCCAAATCTTGATCGTCGGTATCGTCTGACGAATTTTTTTATAGATTGCACCCGTAATATTTTCTCAAATCCGGGACTCAAGAAAGATGGCGATCAATATAAAGAACATCTAAAATCACTTCTAGGAGAGCGCGATTTTGAACAAAAATTTGAGCGTTGGCTAAAGATTGATTACCCACCGCTTGGGTTAATCGAAGAATATCCAGACAAGGTACAGCAAATCATCAACGCATACAGTGCCGGATTTTATTATCCCGCAGTCACGGCTGCTTGTTGTATTGCTGAAAGGATATTAAATCGATTAATAATCAAAACGAGGAATCACTTCAAATCAGATTCTCATTACAAGAAAGTCTATAATAAAGAGAGTTTTGATGATTGGGATAGAATGCTGAAAGTTATATCTGACTGGCAACTCATTTCCCCAAAGGCTATCAGTCTAATGAATGAGATAAAACCGATTCGTCATCAAACGATCCATTACACGGAATCGTATAATTTTGAAGCCATCGCTCTAACTGTAATCAATAAGCTGATTGCAGCCATAACCGAAATATTTGGTGTAATGAACCGTAAAGATATCTACTTGGTTTTTGATGTGCCAGGAGAAATATGGGTGCGATCTGTGGCAGAAAGGCTTCCGTTTGTAAAAGAGTTCATTCTGCCGCACTGCTATCACGCACATGCGGTGCATGATATGGATCTCAAGAGCAAGAGGATAATAGAACGGCTTGGCAAAGCTGGGAAATTAACCGACGAAGACTTCGTCGAATTGAGGAAAGCTTCCAAGGTCACTATTGCAGATAGCTAAAAGAGCTCCGATAAGGAGCTTTTTTGTTTAACGGAACTGAGACAAAGTTCATAGAGTTTTGAGGCTTAGGTGGTATTAATTAATAGATATGTGTTATAATTATTGGGTCTAAATATCAGATGATATTATTAATATGAAATGGATTAATGCGGGAGACATAAAAAACTGGGCCACTAGCAACCAAAGGCATTGTCAGCAGACGTTGCCTGAGTTGGTCCGTCGTCTTATTTTAGCTACCGCTGGCGATTCTGTTGAGGAAATAGATTTTCCTAGCGGCGATAGTATTGCCACTGGCGGCTGGGATGGTCGTCTTAGGACCTCTGCTGGTTCGCCCTTCTTCCCCAGTAATGTTTCGGGATGGGAAATAGGCACTGACAAATCGGCCGCAACAAAGGCGGAAGCAGACTACGCTAAGCGAACAGCGGAACCTTTGGGCATGAAGCCAAGTGAAACAACGTTTGTTTTTATAACTCCGCGCGCATGGCCCAAACATGAAAAATGGCAAAACGATAAGCGTGCAAGCGGGGTATGGAAAGATGTCCGTGTAATTAATGCGGATGGATTGGAGCAGTGGCTCGATTCCGCACCTGCCGTTGCCATATGGTTGGCACGTCAGATCGATAAGGTCTCGGGTAGTATTCGAGATTTGGAAACCGATTGGGAAGAGTGGTCAGTGGGAACTAACCCAACAATGTCGCCCATTCTTGTAATAAGCGGCCGCACAAGGGATGCGGAAGCAATTCAGAAATGGATTGCCGAAGAGCAGAAAATCCTAGAGGTACAAGGCGACCATCCTGATGAGGCATTTGCTTTTTTATATGCTTCGATCGCTACTCTTCCCGAAGCCGAAAAGGCAAAAGCCCTTGCACGATGCGTTGTCATTGAAAATATCGACGAATTAAGGCAATTAACTCAAGCTTTTCAAAATTATCCTCTCATCATCGCCGCACCGGGTGAATGCATTGATGCGGCTCATGCTGCCATAGCGGAAGGCCACCATGTCTTTATCAGCATGGATGCAGCTGTTATCGCTTTTAGGGATGTGTTTCGGTTAGCTCGGCCGAATCGCGGTGTAGTAGAAAAGATTTTGCATGAGGGCGGATTATCAGAAGCCGAAGCACAACGCATGGCGCGAGATTCCGGGCGTAGCATTCCCGTGCTTCGCCGTCATTTATTTCAATCCAACGCTGTGAGTGCTCCAGGATGGGCGAATGCCAAAGCGGCACGTATGCTGATTCCAGTTTTGTTTGCAAACGCATGGGACGAGCAAAAGGACGGAGATCGCCAAGTGCTTGAAACGCTTTCTGGCATGAGTCACGACGCTTTCGCAAGGGAGCTTATGCCTTTTTTATCAATAGATGATTCTCCCATTCGTAAGGTTGGTAGCATTTGGATGATTAAGTCTCCGCTAGACTCATGGTTTCTTCTTGCATCATACCTTACTCAAGATTACTTAAAACTTTTTGAGCAATCCCTACTTGGTGTCCTTACAAAGGCAGATCCTAAATATGAATTGGAGGCCGAGAAACGTTGGGCGGCCGCCATCTATGGAAAATCGAACCCGTATTCTGGATGGCTTCGGACCGGCCTTGTTGAATCACTTGTGCTTCTTGCTGTTTATGGAAACCGTTCTCCTCGGATTGCTTCTACTCAAGCGTTTGCTGAACACGTAGTAAGAGGGATATTCGCTACAGCGGATAAATGGGAGGCGTGGGCTTCGATAAAGGAGGCAACTCCGTTACTTTCCGAGGCCGCACCAGATACGTTCATGGAAGCTGTTGAGCAAGGGATCGGAAAGAACCCTGCTGTATTCCAAGAATTGATGAAAGATGATCCGGGTGTGTTTGGTGAATGCAGACATTCTGGTTTGCTTTGGGCTCTTGAGGGTATTGCCTGGAGCTCGGAATACTTTGCTCGTTCTGTAAACATTTTGGTAAATCTGTCCAACATAGATTCGGGTGGCAGATGGTGCAATCGAGCGATAAACAGTCTCGGTGAGATATTTCTTCCCGGATTCCCGCAGACGCACGCAAAACCAAAAGAACGTTTACAGGTTTTGGAAAAGCTTATAGCCAAGAACCCTCAACTGGTTTGGAAGTTTACTCATAGTTATTTCGGTGATGGACATGTGAGTGAATCCAATCGTTTCCGTTGGCGCGATACCGGGGGTGATCGACGGGGCTTAGAGCAAGAAACAAATGAGGAATATCGAGAATACATAACAGGTCTGCTAACCATGTTAAGGGATCTGGCATGTTTAAGAGAAAACCTAGTGGCTTCAATTGATGAATTTATACGGCTTCCCGAGGAAACGCGCGAGAAGCTTCTCACTACTATTGTGGCCACAGATCCCGCCATCTTTCCTAAGGAGGAGCGCGACCAGCTTCTTGAAAAGACTCGCGGAAAATTGAACTGGATCAATAGCTATGGTGAGGAAAATCATCGCGCACATGTCCCGGCTCTCAACCGGATATTGGAAGTGTTTGCTCCGACAGACGTTCTTGAGCGTGTAGGTTGGTTGCTGAGTAATCCATGGCCACGCTTGCCGCAAGGAGAATCGAAGAATCATGACCCCAGAGATATAGAGGTAAGAAAGGCACAACGAGAAGCGGCACGTGAAGTTCTAGATAATACTTCCTTGGAGAGAATTCTTGAGTTTGCCGGCACGATTCCGTATCAGGACGTTTTGGGCCATTCTATAGCCATGGCCGTACATGATGAGGGTGAAGATAATACTATTTTAGACGCCATATTAACGCGCGTTACCGACATGCCGGTGCTTGTCGGAGGATATGCGGTTGCGAGAGTGGAGGTTGTGGGTCCCAGTTGGATAGACCAGCAAATTGAGCGAATAAAGTCACAAGGTAATTATAATGCCGAAGCTTGTGCGTCGCTATATTCTGCTTTACCCGAGGGATCTGTTACGTGGTCAGCTGTATGCGCACACGGCAAGGACGTTGAAACAGCATATTGGAAACGAGCGAGCGGTCATTCTCGGGCTGATAAAAATGAGGATGCGCCAATTGCGGTGGAAAAATTGCTCGATGCCGGGAGGCCAGGCGCTGCCCTTCAAGTTGCTGGTAATCAAAAACTTTCTCTGCCAAGCGTTTTACTTCAGCGTTTGATTAGGGAGCTCTTAGAGATCGATCCAAAGGATAAACAGTTTGCTGTTGATGCAACAATGTATGATTATTACATAGGCCATGTATTTAACCAAATTTATGAACGGAATGAGCTCTCAATTGAGGAGATAGCAGCATTGGAATGGCCATTTGCGGAACTTTTTAAAGAGTTAAAGCGCTACACATCTTCGCCGATGGCCCTTCACCGCGCCTTACAAAATGACCCCCAGTTTTTTGCTCAACTTATTACTGTCATCTATAAACGAGATGATCATGCTCCAGATCCGTCACGTGGAGATATTGCGAAAGAAATGGTCGCAAGACGAGCGCAAATCGCTAATCAGGTCTTAGATTCTTGGTATCTCATGCCCGGCGTTAAGACCGATGGCACGCTTGACGAAAAAGAACTTAGTGACTGGGTCGAAGCGGCGCGTAAGCAATGTACAGAAACGAAGCACGTATTTGGCTGCGATGTGCAGATTGGTTTTATGCTCGCTCATGCGCCGGCTGATCCTGATGGGGCGTGGCCTCACGTTGCAGTGCGTAATCTCATTGAAAGCTTAAACAATGGAACAATTGAACGATATATTCAGAACGAGATTTACAATAGCCGTGGAGTTGTTTCTCGCGGTCTCAATGACGGCGGTGCACAGGAACGTGGGCTTGCTGAAAAGTACAAAAAGATGAGTGACGCCACAAAATCTAAATGGCCACGCACTAGCGCAATGCTTCGCTCCATTGCGGGGTCTTACGAGAATGATGCTAAACGTGTTGATATTGATACCGATCTCCACGATCTTCGTTGGGATTAATATGATATTTTTACAGTAGAAAAATTTTCCACAAAAGCGAATGGTTGGTTTGCTAAGTCCGTCAATATTTCCCGCCTTTGTACATGACAGGCCGAGATATACAGGTGCAAAGGTGCTACTAAAACTCTTCCACTCATATAATTGACTTCAATAAAAAATCGATATAATCGCAACACGATAGAGGTTATTGACAGGCAGATGACATTAAAGCACGCCGATGTTGATTCTTTCTTAATTTCTTTTTGCTAAATTTCATTTACGAATGATCTGTTTTTTATCGTTTTTCTGGTTTCTGAAAGCTTGTCATGCCTGCGATTCGTTCCTTCAACGCATTGATATCTCCCTGACGGATCAAACCCTGCAGTTCTGCAAGATTCCTTTCGTACAAGCTCAGGAGGTTGCCCGTTCGGGGATTCCCGGCAATGAGGCCAGCGTAGAGGTCCGGGTGGGAAATGATCCGTTCTAAATGGTCGAGCCTGCCCCGGAAAAGGGGCGTGGAAAACCGCTGCAGATCTTCCATGGATACACCCTGCCCCTCCAGGATCAGGCCCAGCATCAGGGTATTAAAATGGTTAAGTGCCTGCACAAGGGCCATCATTTTATCGTGTTCCTCCGGGGCGGTTTCCACGAGGATCGCCCCGTTGCTCTCCAGGATGGCCTTCAGCCAGGGAAGCCAGCGTTCCCCCCGGGCTGGACAAAGGGCGATATTTTGACCGCGCAGGGAAGCAACACGGGGGCCGAAGAGAGGGTGGAGACCGATGATCTCGGAGATGGAACTCTCCAGCATGGCTCTGACGGGGGCAACCTTCAGCGAGGTGAGGTCCATGAGAAGCGAATCGCGCTTCATCAGGGGGCCGATCGTCCGAATCACTTCTTCGGTCGCTTCCATGGGAACGCCGACCATCACCACGGGGCAGCGTTCTGCCATCTGTTGTGCATCCGGACCGATACGACGTCCCGAAACCTCTACGGGGTACCCTTCCCGCTGAAAAAAGGAAGCAAACCATTTGCCCATGCCGCCCGTGCCGCCGATGATCCCGATGGAAAATATTTCCATTCATCCCCTCCCTGCAAGCGGTAAAACCGCCCGCTGCCGCAGCAGATGGTCCGCCAGAACGAGACAGACCATCGCCTCGCAAACAGGAATAATCCGGGGAATGACGGATACATCGTGCCGGCCATGGATGGCGAGCTTCACGGGATTTCCCTGGATGTCCACCGTGTCCTGATTTTTCGCAATGGAAGAGATGGGCTTGCAGGCTACACGAATGATCAGATCCTCGCCGTTGCTGATGCCCGCCAGGACTCCCCCGGCGTGATTGGTGGCAAATCCGGACGGCATAAGAGGATCGTTGCATTGGGAGCCGGTCATACGAGCGGCTGCAAACCCGGCGCCGATCTCCACCCCCTTGACCGATCCGATTCCCATCAGAGCCTTGGCCAGATCGGCGTCCAGCTTGTCGAAGACGGGTTCACCGAGGCCGGCAGGAAAACCTTGCGCTACGATTTCCACGATTCCTCCCAGAGTATCGCCTTCTTTTCCGGCCTTCTCCAGCGCTGCTTCTATTTTTACCGTCGCCAGCCTGTCGGGGCAGCGAAGGTAATTCTGCTCAGCTTCTTCCAGCGAAAAGACTTCCGCCTTCACACCCCCTAATTCCTGTGTAAAGGCCCTCACCGTGATCTCCTCCCGGTCAAGGATTTTCCGGGCGATGGCGCCGGCAGCGACCCGGGCAGCCGTTTCCCGGCCCGAGGCCCGTCCCCCGCCCCGGTGATCCCGGATGCCGTATTTCCGGAAGTAGGTCAGATCCCCGTGCCCCGGCCGGAAGACATTCCGGAGGTCTTCATAGTCCCGGCTGCGGGTATCATGATTCCAAATGATGAGAGAAATGGGCGTCCCCATTGTCTTTCCTTCAAAGACGCCCGAAAGAATCTCGACACGATCTTCCTCCGCCCGGGGAGACGCTGAAGGGGACTGGCCCGGCTTCCTCCGGTCCAGCTCCGCCTGGATATCCGCCTCCGTCAATTCCATCTGCGGGGGGCATCCATCCACCACCGCCCCGATGGCCGGCCCGTGTGATTCCCCCCAGGTGGTCACCCGAAAAAGTACGCCCGTTGTGTTACCTGACATCATGAACCTCTTGCTTTCTCTTCATTTCTGATCTTCAGAAAATCATCAATTTCCGCCGTAATTTCTTCCACCGTTCTCTGACTTGTATCCACGATCCTGTCGGACACTTGCCGGTAAAGCGGTTCCCGCGCCTGCAGGATAGCCGCGATCTCTGCATAGATATCTATTCCGGAAAGGGGCGGCCGCTGGGCATCGCTTGCCCGATCCTTTAACAGACGTTCCCGGATGGTTTCTTCATCGGCGCTCAACCAGAAAAAGAATCCTTTTCTTTTCAGCCCCCTCACGTTCCGTTGATCCTGGACGGCGCCACCACCCAAGGCGATAATGCAGCTGTCCAGACCGGCGAGTTCCCCGATTACAGCTCTTTCCGCCTCACGGAAGGCCTCCCATCCGCTGGTTTCCACGATTTCCCGGATCGTCTTCCCCATGCGCTCCTGCACGAGGTGATCCGTATCGAAAAACGGGCGCTGCAACTTTTCCGCCATGATTCTGCCGACGGTTGTTTTTCCGCAGGCGCGGTATCCCATAAAAATGAAATTCATAATGACCTGGTCAAATTGAAGAACATCGCGGCGAAGATGCGGCGATGCTCTCCGGGTTATGCACGATACAGTTTCTCCAGTTCCCCCCAGAACCCCGGAAAAGACTTATTCACGCAGGCGGGGTTCCTGATGCTGATCCCCGGAACGGCCAGTCCCAGAACGGCGAAGCTCATGGCGATCCGGTGGTCATTGTAGGTCTCGATCTCCGCCCCGTGGGGTTGCCCACCGGTGATGATGAGGCCGTCCTTCCGCTCCTCAACAGGTATGCCTGTCTTTCCGAGTTCTGCGGCCAGGACCGACAGACGATCGCTCTCCTTCAACCGGAGATGGGCCACGTTTTCAATGACCGTCCGGCCGGGACGCAGGGCAGAGAGCACGGCCAGGGTCGGGACCATGTCGGGCATATCCCCGAGATCGAAAACACGGTCTCCCCCGCGCAGTTCCCGTCCCGCCAGTTCCACCCTGTTCTTCTCCCGAATGACGGAGCAACCCAATGTTTCCAAAAGGGAGAGGAACCCCATGTCACCCTGGAGGCTCCGGGGATTGATGTTTTCGACGCTGACCTTACCCCCGCAAATGGCCGCGGCCAGAAAGAAATAAGAGGCACTGGATGCGTCTCCTTCGATCCGGTATTCGATTCCCCCGTAGCGCCGGCCGCTTTTCACCAGGTAACGGTGCGCTGTATCCCTTTTGACGTCCACACCAAATTGCATCATCGCCTCGATGGTCATATCCACGTATGGCAGGGATGGGACGCGGCCCTCCAATTCAATAAGCGTGTCGCCCGCTGCATAGGGGGCGCAGAGTAGCAGGGCCGAGATATACTGACTGCTCTCGATGTCCCGGAGGGTCACCTTGCCGCCCTGCAGTCCCAATGTCCTGACGACGACAGGGGGATACCCTTCCCGGTCGAGACTCCGGGCATCGATCCCCAGAGATCGAAGCGCCGCCAGGAGCGGCTCGATCGGTCTTTCCCGCAAACGCTGATCGCCTGTCAGGGTGAAAGTTCCCTGGCCGATGGAAACCAGGCCCGTCAGGATACGCATGGCCGTGCCGTTGTTACCTAAATAAATCTCCCGGCCCGGATCGGCCAGGCGTCCCCCTGTTCCCGTGACGAGAAGATCTCCATCGCGGCTCAAAATATCCGTCCCCAGCAATCTCAGCGCCGCAATGAGATGACCGGTATCCTCCGCCACAAGAGGATTGTGCAAGATGGATTTCCCCTCCGCAAGAGCTGCCAGGACAAGGGCCCGCTGGGTATAGCTCTTCGATCCGGGCATCGTTACAATCGCCTCCAAAGGATGTTTAACGGACGTGATCTCAACCGATTTCATAAAATATATTTCTATTCCTTCATCAAAGCATCGAGGACAGCCTGACGCATCCTCGCCACCGGCGGCTCCAGTCCCGTCCAGATCCGGATCTGTTCGGCCCCCTGGTGGACGAAAAGACCCACGCCGCTGATGGGCATACAGCCCATCTCCTCTGCATCCCGCAGGAGCATCGTCGTCAGGGGGTTATAGATGGCATCCATCACATAGCGGAAGTTGGTAAGGTTTTCCTTTTTCAGGGGCGACCTGTCGATTTCCGGTGCCATTCCCACGGGGGTCGTCTGAATCAGGACATCGGCCCGGAAGCCGTCAAGGGCATCCCATGGCAGGGCTTGGCAGTTAAAGGCGCAAGCCAATGCCTCGCCCCTTTCCCCAGTCCTGTTAAAGATCACTGGTTTCCCGCCCTCATGAAGGGTACCGAAAACGGCAGCCCGGGCCATCCCCCCCGCCCCGAGGACGGCGAAGGTTTTTCCCTTGATTTGCACATGGTCTTTCAGATCGCGGACCAGGCCGATCCAGTCCGTGTTTTCCCCGATAAGCCTGCCTCCCCGGTTGACGATCGTGTTGACAGCGCCGATGGTCCTGGCGTTTTCCGTCACATCGTCCAGATATCTCAAGACCGCTTCTTTGAAAGGCAACGTCACGCTCGCCCCCTCAATCCCCAGGGATTTCATCATCGGGATGATCTCCTCGGCCGTTTCCACCCGGTATGCTTCATAGGTTACCGGAACACCCATGTTTCCGTAGGCAGCCCGGTGCATGGGCGGAGAAAGGCTGTGCCCGACGGGATTGCCGAAAAGGGCAAAATGTTTTTCCTGAAATAACGTCATGACTTTGTCCTGATACAGTCCACCGTCTTTGATTCATCTGCAGAAGATCGCGCAACGGTCAAAGTCTTCAGGAGATGCCTCATCTCGCCGACGGTCCACTGGCCCGGCGCCGCTTCTTCCCCCTTCTCCAGCGCGGCAAAGGCGAGGAAGGATCCCAGTAGCGGGGCCATAATCCGGCCGATCCGGCCCTGTTCTCCCATGCAGAAGGCGATGATGTCCTGCCCTCTCCGCCGGGAGTAGGGGATCAGGGAAAGCACCCGCAGATTATCCTCCGGACGTCGGGCATGAGTGATGATCTTCACAATATCGCCGCCCTTCTCCCGGCAGGCGTGCCACGTCTGCCGCAGGGTGCGTTCCGCCGGGGTGCCCCGAAAATCATGGGAAGAAACGATCACCCGGGTCCGGCGACCCTGCTCTGCCACCACAGCCAGGAGACGCTTCGCCAGCCTATCATCTGTCGCGGCTTCCAGATCCACATATTCCGCGCCAAGTCTGACGGCCTCCCGAAGGAGAAACAACCGCTCTTCTTCTGTACCGCAGAAGCCGCCCCCTTCCTCCCGCCGCCGGTTGGTCACGAGAACCGGGCCTTTTTTCGCTTTCAAAAGCACCGGCAGATCCAGGTCGGCAATCCGGTCAATCCGCAATTCCAGCAGATCGGCCCGTCGGAAACCGGCAGTCATTTTTTCCAGGGCCGTTTCCATCGTCACGGCATCGAGAGAAACACAGATCATGCTTGTTCCTCCCCCCGCGGATAGGAGCCGAGGATTTTGACAAAGGTTGCCCGGCCCGCCAAATCTTCCAGGCACATTCGGACCGGTTCATCTTCCCGGTGACCCATGAAATCGGCAAAGAACAGATACTCCCACATCCGGTCCCGCAGAGGATGGGACTCGATCCGGAGAAGGTTGATCCCTTTCAGGGCAAAGGTCTCCAGGGCCTGAAAAAGGGCGCCCGGCACATGAGGCGTTTTGAAGAGGATCGATGTCTTGTCCCGTCCTGTTCTCTCATTGTTTCCCTTACCGATGACCAAAAAGCGGGTGGTGTTTGCGGGATTGTCCGCAATGTCCTCCGCCAGGATCGGAATGCCATGGATCGTCGCAGACAAGCGGCTCCCCACCGCCGCCCCACCCGGATCTCGACAGGCCTGCTCCCCGGCCTCGGAGGTGCTGGTCGTCTCGCATCGCTCGGCACGGGACAGATTCTCCCGCAGCCATCCCCGGCACTGAGCGAAGGCCTGAGGGTGGGAATAGACCCTTTGGATGTCTTCCTTCCGGGAACAAAGGGACATGAGACACGGAGAAATTCGCAAAAATACTTCCGCCCGGATATTGAGGGGTGTCGTGATCAACCGTCTGAGCGTATGCCCTACGGACCCCTCCGTCGAATTCTCAACGGGCACAATGCCCAGACCGGCTTTCCCTCTTTCCACGATATCGAAGACCTGATCAATTGTGGCGGCATACAACAGCTCCGTACTGCCCCCGAAATGATCAAGGGCGGCCAGATGGCTGAAAGAGGCCTCCGGTCCCAGGTAGGCGACGGTTAGAGGCTCCTGCAGCGCCCGGGAGGATGAAAATATTTCACGAAAGATGTTCCGGACGGCGGCATCGCCCAACGGCCCACGGTTATGCTCCTGCAGAGATTCCAGAACCCGGGATTCCTGGGCAGGGCTGTAAACGTCAACGCCCCCGGAACGCTTGACCTGACCGATCTCTACGGACCGGGCCGCCCGCTCGTTCAGGAGCCGCAGAATCTCTCCGTCAATTCTCTTCAAATCTTTGCGAAGTTTTTCAAGAGAGGATTTCGTCATTTTTTCAAGCCCTCAATGGTTTCTCGAATCAGCGTATCCGGTATTCCACCGTTGATAAAGGGCATCCCGGGCCTTCTCAACAGGACGAAGTGGACGACTTTTCCCTCCTTTTTCTTGTCCCGCTGTATTCTGGAGGCAATGCCTTCGGTGCTGAGGCCACCGGGTATCCGGATCGGCAAACCTGCCTTCTGAAGGAAACCCATGATCCGTTCCCGGTCCGAAACCGGTAAGTGTCCAAGTTTTTCAGAAAGGATCAGAGCACCCGCCATGCCCATGGAAACAGCTTCGCCATGGGGGATAGTGTAATCGGCTTCCGCCTCGACGGCATGACCCAGGGTATGGCCGAAATTGAGAATCCGTCTCAGCCCCTGTTCCTTCTCATCGATCTCGACTATTTTTTTCTTGATCTCGCAGGCTCTCGTCACAATAGGCACCAGGGGCTCCGGCTCACCGACATTCATCAGAATCTCCGCCTGTTCCTCCAGGAGATCCAGCAGGCCGGGGTCATCGATGATGGCGCATTTGACGATTTCCGCCAGGCCGTTCATGTATTCGGCAACGGGCAACGTTTTCAGGAAGGCCACGTCCGTGAAGACTGCCTTGGGCTGGCAGAAGGTCCCCAGCATGTTTTTCGCCATCGTCAGATCCACTCCCGTCTTTCCCCCGATGCTGCTGTCTACCTGGGCCATGAGGGTCGTGGGAAACTGGAGGTAAGGGATCCCCCGCATAAAGATGGAGGCGATAAAACCCGTCAGATCCCCCACGACGCCGCCTCCCAGAGCAATGAGACCCGAAGTGCGGTCGGCGCCCCTGCGAAGCAGTTCTTCGGCGACGGTGACGGCCGTATGAATGGTCTTGGACACTTCTCCTGCGGGAAAGGAGATCATCTCCACGGGAAGGCCCATGTTCCTGAAAGTGTTCATAACTCTGGACCCGTGCAGGTCGAAGACATTTGTATCGGTGATGAGAAAGTATCTTTTCGCCCAGTTTCCCCTGGCGATGAGCAGGGTGGCGCGGTCCAGGATATCCTGCCCGATATACAGGTCGTAGGAGCGGGAGATTTTCTTGTCGAGATTGATCTTGATCCGGTTCATTGCATCACCTCGATCTGCTTCTTCATGACCTCTGTCAGAATCCGCACTTCCTCCATGAGCTCATAGAACTTTTCCGGTTTCAGGGACTGGGCGCCGTCGGAGATGGCCTTTTCCGGTTCCGGATGAACCTCGATGATCAACCCGTCCGCCCCGGCGACGACGGCCGTCCGGGCCAGGGGTTTGACGTACTTCCAGTGGCCGGCGGCGTGGCTGGGGTCAACGATGACAGGCAGATGGGTCAGCTCCTTCAGGACCGGCACGGCACTGATATCCAGGGTGTTGCGGGTTGCCGTTTCAAAGGTGCGGATGCCCCGCTCACAAAGAATGACATCATTATTCCCGGCGGCGAGGATATATTCCGCCGCCATGAGGAGTTCTTCAATCGTGGTCATCATGCCCCGCTTGAGAAGGACCGGCTTTCTGGCCTGCCCCACCTTTTTCAGAAGGGCGAAGTTCTGGGCGTTACGGGCGCCGATCTGGATGATATCGGCGTACTGCTCCACCAGATCCACGTCTGTCGTGTTCATGACCTCCGTCACGACGGGCAACCCCGTTTTTTCCCGGGCCTTCTTCAGGATCTTGAGCCCTTCCTCCTCCATGCCCTGAAAGCTGTAAGGAGACGTACGCGGCTTGTAGGCGCCGCCCCGGAGGATCTGCGCCCCGCCTTTCCGGACGATATAGGCGCTTTCCAGAAGCTGCTCCTCGCTTTCGATGGAGCAGGGGCCCGCCATGACCACAAAGTTGGGTCCTCCGATCTCCAAAGCCCCGATACGGACGACCGTATTGCCCTCCCGCGCTTCGCGACTGGCGAGCTTGTAAGGCTTCAGAATAGGCATGATCTTTTCCACGCCCGGCAGATGTTCCGCCGATTTCAGTTGGGCCTTGTCCCGGTCGTCTCCGACAACGCCGATAATGGTCCTTTCCACGCCCTGGGACGGATGGGCCCTGTAACCCACGGATTCAATCCAGCCGATGACAGACTCAATCTGCCCTTCCGTGGCGCTTTTTTTCATGATGATCACCATTGCTATAACCTCCAAAAAGAAAGGCCATGGGAAACTTTTCCGTCCCATGGCCTTCCAGAAACAAAAAAGCCATGGGGGATCTTCCGTTCCACCCATGGCTCATTTTTTATTTTTTTGGTTTTACGTCCTTCTGAGCGATAGGCAGACCGGTTCGCCGAAATAGTAATACCAAAAATAAAAGTTGTTCAGCGCCTTGTTGCTACCCATCATGCTTTTTTAAAAATTCCCTTTTATAATTTCCGATGTGTCACTAACGCAGAGTGATTGGAAAATGTCAATATATTTTTTACAGATTCAGCCCGGCGGCATTACCGGGACTGAACGGTTAGTCCCCTATCAGCTTTTCAAGTTTTTCCTGTTTGGTCTTACAGTTGATACATTGTGTGGTGACGGGCCTTGCCAAAAGCCTTTTTTCCGAGATCGGTCCCCCACAGGCATCACAAATACCAAAAGTGCCGTCACTGATACGTCTGATGGCTTCCTGCAGCTTGGTAATCAGCTTCCGCTCCCTGTCCCGGATACGAAGTTCAAAATTCCGGTCTGACTCAAGAGATGCCCTGTCGTTGGGATCAGGAAAGTTCTCCTTGCCGCCGCTTGTCATCTCAGAGACCGTCTTACCCGCATCCTCCAGCAGGTCATTGATCTTTTGCGTCAGCATTACTCTGAACTGTTCCAGTTTTTCAGGTTTCATAGACACCTTTAACACCTCAAGAGGTTTCTCTTCTTTTCCTCTTTTTTTTGGGGAACCTCTCATACACAATGAAAATACATTTGTAAAGAAAAAAATGCAGGTTACGACTCCCGGTAAACTTTTTTAATCTTTTCAACAATATTCGTAGTGGAGGCGCCTTTGATTTCTGGAATAATGGCCACCTGGCCGCCCCATTTCCGGACGGACTCCCGGCCAACCACCTTTTCTTCCACCCAGTCACCGCCCTTGACGATCACATCCGGCCTTAGGTATTCGATCAACTCAAGGGGGGTTAATTCATTGAAAATCGTTACATAATCCACAGATTCCAGAGAAGCCACCACATCTGCCCGCTCATTTTCGGGTACGAGGGGACGCTTGTCCCCCTTGATGGCCCGGACAGAGGCGTCGCTATTCAAAGCGAGAATCAGGACGTCGCCCCTCTTTCTGGCATCCCGCAGATAGCGCGTATGACCGACATGGAGAATATCAAAACAGCCGTTCGTAAAGGCAATTTTCTTCCCTTCCTTCCGAAGTCTTTCCATCTCATCTTTCAATTGCTCCCTGGAGAGGATCTTCTCCATAAGGCCGCCTGCTCCTTTCTTAAACCGCCCTGGCCAGCGTCAACACCGCGACCTCGGCAGCTTTATTTTTCATGAGGACCCTTGCACATTCCTTAACCGTACTGCCTGTCGTGTAAACATCATCCACCAGGATAATTTTTTGTCCCTCGATCTTTTTATGGTCCCTGACGTCAAAGGCCCCTTTCACGTTGGACGTTCTCTGATTTTTTCCCAGACCGACCTGCGCCTCGATGAAAATGTGCTTTTTGAGCGACAGTAAATCAAGCGGCAGGGAAAACCGCCCGGCAATTTCCCTCGCCAGGATCGCAGATTGATTAAATCCTCTCTCCCGCAGCCGCCGACGGTGCAGCGGAACCGGAATGATCAATGAATACGATGAGATGTTAAAATCGTGATATCCGTAATCCGCCATCATTTTTCCCAGGGTTTGCCCGTTGGTGATCTTTCCGCTGTATTTAAACGCGTGGATAGCATCCAGCAGAATGGTCTCATAGCGGGCAACGGCCCGGGCAACCGAAAAGGAAGGCCTGGCGAGGAGGCATGCACCACAGAAATGATCTGTGCCTTCCGTCCCGAGCATGGGAATGCCGCAGCAGGGACAGAGGGGCGATGAGATATATTGGACCCGGGAAACGCATGTCGGACAGAACGGCCGATCCTCCTGCTCATTGAGGACGTCGCCGCAGGCCATGCAGCGAGGAGGAAAAACCACATCGGCAAGACCTTTCAGGATCGCCTTCAACGTTACATTCCCGGATTGAGCGCCGTCAATTCAAGGTTGTCATCCCCCATGTCCATTCTGGGCACATCGGGCCAGAGTCGTTCAATATCATAAAATTCCCGCGTCGGCTCGAAAAAGATATGAACGATCACATCATTATAATCCATAAGAATCCATTTACCGATACTCGCCCCTTCGATGCCAAGCGGCAGGATTCCGGATTTCTTCATGTTTTCCTTAATGGCATCGGCAAGCGCCTGGACCTGACGATCAGAGCTGCCACTGCAGATCACAAAATAATCGGTAAAAGAAGAGATGGCCTTGACATTTAAAATAGTCAGATCTTTCGCTTTCTTTTTAAGCAAAGCATTCACGCACAGAAGTACCCGTTCCTTCGCATCCGTTTCTTCCTGAACCAATCACACCTCCTTTTTGTCAATCAGGTTCTACTTGCCCGGTAAATGTTCCCGCTATTTGATGCCGAATACCATTAACTCGTTGTTTTCAGTAGCAGATTCATTTTATGATGTCAACGTAAATTCTCTATCCGAGGGGTTTGTATAAACCATGAAAAAAATTTTAGGCGGCGACTGACCCCCTTTTTCAAAACTCTTTTGCTATGATCATAAACAAATTTGGCGGTTGTTAAAAAATAACCCCTATGATAAATCATGACCCACTTCGAAGGACATCTCTAAACATGCAGGAAATCTTAAAAAAAGTACAGATCCATATTCCTTTTCACCTGTTAAGGGATAAGCTCCTGCCCATGGTGATCCGGAAGAAAATCAACCCGGAAATCGGCTTCAATCACACCAGCCTCGATCGTTTTCAGCGGGATGATTTTATAAAAATCGCCGATACCCTGAGTGACGCCGGCCTGACGGTAACTTTGCACGCCCCTTTCATGGACCTGAGACCCGGCGCCATCGACCCGAAAATCCGGCAGGTGACGATCGACCGTTTGCAGCAGGTTTTCGATCTTGCCCCTTATTTCCACCCCCGCTCGATCGTTTGTCATCCATCTTTCGATGAACGTTACTACGTGTCCACGGAAGAGGAGTGGCTCCAGAACAGTCTGGATACATGGAAACGTTTTTCAGGGATTGCTGAAGAGATCGGCACCCTGATCGCCCTGGAAAATATCTATGAAACGGCTCCTGAGCCGCTGCACCGCCTGCTGACAGCCCTCGCGTCGCCCCACATCTGCTTCTGTTTCGACACCGGCCATTTCAACGCCTTTGCCAGAGCCCCGCTGGAGCTATGGCTCGACCAGATGGGCCCTTTTATCGGCCAGCTCCACGTTCATGATAATCACGGTGTGACGGACGAGCACCTCCCGGTCGGCGAGGGTAACTTCCCCTTCCCTGCCTTTTTAAAAAAAATCCGTGAACTGGGACGGCATCCGATCATCACCATCGAGGCCCATTCCGAAGAAAATCTTTGGCGAACATTGAAAAATATCAAGGCCATGAAACTTTTTGAGGAGCTTTGAGTCACAAAGGATATGCTGCAATATATCTTCAAAAGACTGATTTTTATGTTGCCCCTGTTGATCGGGATCACGATTATCTGCTTTACCGTCATGCACCTGGCGCCCGGATCGCCGACGGATCTTCAAACCCAGATGAATCCAAGGGTCTCCGCGGAAGCGAAGGAACGCCTGCGTACCATGTACGAACTGGATAAACCTCTTCATCAGCAGTACTGGTCCTGGGTCAAGAAACTGGCCGTGTTGGATCTCGGTAAATCTTTTTCCTCAGACCACCGGCCGGTGGCGGACAAAATCCTGGAGCGGCTCCCCATCACCATCCTCCTCAATATCCTGTCCATGCTCCTGATCCTGCTCATTGCCATTCCCATCGGGATCCTGTCGGCGGTTCACCAGGATTCGCCTTTCGATAAAATCACCAGTGTCTTTGTCTTTGTGGGCTTTGCCATACCCACTTTCTGGCTGGCCTTGCTCCTGATGATTTTCTTCGGAGTGAATCTGAGCTGGCTGCCCATCTCGGGCATCCGGTCATTGAATTACGAATATCTGCCAGCCGGTGCCGCCTTCTGGGATCTGATCAAGCACCTGATCCTGCCGGTTCTGTTGTCGGCTTTTGGCGGGCTCGCCGGTCTTTCCCGATATATGCGGTCGAACATGCTGGAGGTCATCCGCCAGGATTACATCATGACCGCCCGGGCAAAGGGCTTGAGCGAAAGGGTAGTCATTTATAAGCATGCTCTGAGAAACGCCCTTCTGCCCGTCATTACCATTCTGGGTCTTTCCATCCCCGGACTCATCGGGGGAAGCGTGATCTTTGAAACCATCTTTGCCATCCCCGGCATGGGCCAGTTGTTCTACATGTCCGTCATGGCCCGGGACTACCCGGTCGTGATGGGCATCCTATTCATCGGCGCTGCCTTGACCCTCCTGGGCAACCTGATTGCCGATGTATCCTATGCGGTCGCCGATCCGAGGATCAGGGTGTCCTAAATATGATGACCGATTTCCTGGAAAGATTTTTCAAAAATAAAATGGCGGTGGCCGGCAGCATTGTGGTCATACTGCTGTTTGCCGTCTCTCTGCTGGCGCCGTGGATCGCGCCCTACGATCCCAGCACCATTGACCTGAAGCACGTCCTGGCGCCGCCTTCTTTTGGCCATCCCCTCGGTACCGATCAACTGGGCCGTGATGTGCTCTCCCGGATGATCTGGGGGGCGAGGATTTCCCTGAAGGTCGGGTTTGTGGCCACGGGTATTGCCATGCTGATCGGGACGATTCTGGGCGCCGCCTCCGGATATTACGGCCGTTGGGTCGATGCCACCATCATGCGGTTTGTGGACATCATGCTCTGCTTCCCTACTTTTTTTCTCATCCTGGCCGTGATTGCTATCCTCGAACCGTCCATCTGGAATATTATGATCGTTATTGGCCTGACCGGCTGGATGGGCATCACGCGTCTTGTCCGCGCCGACTTCATTTCCCTGAAAGAAAGGGATTTCGTCTCGGCGGCACGGGTCATCGGCGCCAGTGATTTCAGGATCATCTTTGTTCATATCCTGCCCAATGCCATGGCTTCTGTCCTCGTGGCCACTACGCTCGGCATCGCCGGGGCGATTCTCACCGAGTCCGCCCTCAGTTTCCTCGGTATCGGCGTTCAGCCGCCCATACCCAGTTGGGGAAATATCCTGACGGCCGGCAAGGACAATATCGATATCGCCTGGTGGCTCTCCCTTTATCCCGGCCTGGCCATTCTGATCACCGTCCTCGGCTATAACCTCCTCGGTGAGGGCATCCGGGACTCCCTGGATCCGCGCCTCCGGTGAGTCTATGAAGCAGTTGACAATCCGTAAGGGTTAAATTATAGTTGCTGCCATCAATGCCGGAGTGAATGTTTCATGCAGATGCAGGACGTATTTCAACGCTATGCCAACGATCTGAAGCGTGTGGAAGAACGCATGGATGTCCATCTTCGCTCCGAAATTGATCTCATCCCAGAAATCATCCAGCATCTTATCGGCGGTGGCGGAAAAAGGTTCCGGCCGCTTCTGCTGCTGATCTGTTCTGAAATCTGCGGTTATAAGGGAGAGAAATGTTATACCCTGTCCGCTGTGATCGAATTCATCCACACGGCTACCCTTCTGCACGACGATGTGATTGACCAGGCCGAAACCCGGCGCGGAAAAGTCTCGGCAAATTATGTCTGGGGCAATGCAGCCAGCGTTCTCGTGGGCGATTTTCTCTACTCCAAATCTTTCAAACTCATGGCGGATGAAGACAATCTGGCCATCATCAAGCTCATGTCCGCCACCACCAATGTCATGTCGGAAGGCGAGGTCTTTCAACTGGTCAAGTGCGGTGATATCGACATCACCGAAGAGGAGTACCTGACCATCATCGAGAAGAAGACATCCATTCTCATGGCGGCAGCCTGCGCATCCGGAGCCATCCTGGGAAATGCTTTACCAGAGCAGATTGACGCCCTGGCCAGGTTCGGTCTTCGGTTGGGTTCAGCCTTTCAGATTACCGACGATACCCTGGATTACACAGCCCAACGAGACGAGTTCGGCAAGGCCATCGGCAAAGACCTGGAAGAGGGGAAAATGACCCTCCCGTTGATCTATACCCTGAAAAAATGCACCCCGGACGAGAAAGACAGAATCAGGAAAATCATTGAAACCAGGGGATCAAACGAAAAAGCAATTCAGGATATCCTGGCCGTCATCCAGCAGTACGACGGCATCAGCGCCGCCTTAAATAAGGCCAAATCTTATATTGACGAAGGCAAGGCATCTCTGGCCTCCTTCGAGAATTCTGAGGCCAAAACGGCATTGCTGACGATTGCGGATTTCATCATGGAAAGACGGATATAAACAAAAACAGCAGATGGACGCATAGCCTCAACCCACCTTTTTTATAATTTTTTTACTGATATTTTCAGGATTCTGAATCCATGAAGATTGACATAAATTCATTTCTTCACGGTCGTGCTGTTTTTCTACTTTTGTTCATTCATGCAACATTTCAAAAGGGGATTCATGAAAAAGCCACCGCTGAGAATTGAAGGCCTTTCTTCATAAAAGTCGCAGCATCCTGCCTTATAATGTGGTATAAAACACATTGCCGGTCACCACGACCCAGAATAGCATTTATAGAGGGGATAATCACTGATGAGGAAAAAACTGACCACAGAATTGGACCTTGATAGATTAACAATACTCGGAAAAGAAAGCATGCCCGGCCGGAAATTGGAAACATTTCCCAATCATCATCCCAAACGAGATTATATGGTCACAATGCATACGGAGGAATTTACCTGTGTGTGTCCATTAACAGGGCAACCAGATTTTGCAAAAATAAAAATCCAGTACATTCCAGATAAACTTATTCTCGAATCAAAATCCCTCAAACTCTATCTACAATCTTTCCGCAATGAAGGAGCATTCCATGAGCATATAACCAATGTCATTTTGGATGATATTGTTGCTGCTCTTGCTCCACGCTGGTGCAAAATCACCGCCGATTTTACCGTTCGAGGGGGTATAGGCATTTCTGTAGATGCGGAATTTAAAAAGTAACAGGATCCGATGAACCCTAATATTAACGCAAAAGAAATCCTGTATAGGCAAGCTGATAAAAAATAATCAAAAAAAGAGGATATCCTATGCCCGGTATTTTTGAGGTATACATAGAAACACATTTTTCTGCAGCCCATGCTTTAAGGGGCTATCCTGGCGACTGCGCGCGGCTTCATGGACATAATTGGATTATTCAAGTTTATGTTCGATGTCGCGAACTGGATGATATCGGTATCGGCATCGATTTCCGGGTCATTAAAGAAAATGTGAAGGATGTTTTACAGGGACTGGACCATTTTAATATGAATGAACTTCCCGCTTTTCAAGAGGACAATCCAACTTCAGAGAATATTGCGAAATATCTCTACAGGGAACTCAGTAAACGGATTGATTCTGATCAGGTGAAAGTCTCGAAGGTCAAGGTTTCGGAAACACCCAATGCCGGAGCCTTTTACTGGGAGGAATAATTGTCTTTACGGGTGAACGAAATATTCTTCAGCATACAAGGAGAATCTTCCTATGCCGGGCACCCTTGTGCTTTTGTCCGATTGACTGGTTGTAACCTCCGATGCTCTTATTGTGATACTCAGTATGCGTATGAAGAAGGGATCTGGCTTGAAATCTCAGATATTGAGAGGAAAGTCACCTCTCTCCATTGCCGTCTTGTGGAGATAACGGGCGGTGAACCTCTGATCCAGAAGGAAACACCGGAACTTATCAAAAAATTATTGGATCAGGAATTCACCGTTTTGCTGGAAACAAATGGCAGTCAGGATATCGGTGTCGTTGATGAACGATGCGTCAGGATTCTTGATATCAAATGCCCATCCAGCGGTGAATCCGGGAACAATGATTTGGAAAACCTGGGGAAAATGACTCCTCATGATGAAATCAAGTTTGTGATCTTAAACAGGGAAGATTATGAATACGCGAAGCTTATTCTCTCGTCATCTACTCTCACGCAAAACCATTTAAAACCTCCCTTCCTTTCTCCTGTTTTTGGCAAAATGGACCCTGAAACACTTGCGCAATGGATTCTGGAAGATCATCTTGACGTTCGATTACAGATCCAACTTCATAAGTTGATCTGGGGGTCTGAAAGAAAAGGTGTGTGAAAAAGGAATTTAACCATGCCGGATAAAAAAGCAGTTATCCTATCCAGTGGCGGCATCGATTCTACAACCACGATGGCGATGGCAAAGGCAGAAAATTATGCAATTTACAGTTTAACTTTTAACTATGGACAGAGGCATACGCCTGAATTGGAAGCAGCGAAGAAGGTAGCCCATTACTTTGCGGCTAAAAAACATCTCGTGATCAGCATTGATCTGCGATCGATTGGGGGATCCGCGCTGACTGATGATATTGATGTTCCAAAAGGCCGTGACGATCATGCAATCCGGTATGGTATCCCTGTGACTTATGTTCCTGCTCGTAACACGATCTTCCTTTCCTATGCATTGGCATGGGCGGAAGTGCTTCAAGCGTCGGATATTTTTATCGGTGTCAATTCCATTGATTATAGCGGGTATCCGGATTGCCGACCTGAGTTCATTGCGGCCTACGAGAGGTTGGCAAATTTGGCCACCAAGGCAGCCGTGGAGGGGAAAGTGATTATGAAAATTAAGACTCCCCTGATCTCTATGACCAAGGCAGATATCATCAAGAAGGGAATCGAATTGGGTGTGGACTATAGTCTGACGCATAGTTGCTACGATCCCTCCCTGGAAGGAAAGGCTTGTGGTCTATGTGACAGCTGTATTTTAAGAAAAAAAGGCTTTCGAGAAGCGGCGATTCCTGACCCGACACATTATGTGACTTGACATAACCTGCCTGTTTCCATTGGCCAAGATTCCATGACATTTGGTCAATTCATGTTTAAAAGCTGCGGAATAACAGCTGATATTTCAATACAAACGTTAACGGTGCTGCGTCAAGTGCAGGCGGCTATCCTTTATTTCAGTCATCCATATTTTCCAGAAATAAATAAAGGGGCAAGAGAACTACTTGCCCCCTCGTACAGACATGTTGCAATCATCGTACCCTTAGATAAAACGGATGGATCCGGAAGCAATGGTGAGCGTCAAACCCCTCTCATCATGATTATTCTGTTCAGTTTGGACATTCTCCTGTCAAATTGTTTTATTCATCTAAAATAATATGTCAAAGGTCAGTCCGCCATAGAAAAAGCTGCTGTCGTTATCTGCCGGGTTCGCCTTCTTGCCGCGCGCTTTTATTTCATTATTCGCATCCCCAGAGAGCGGGAAAGAGTAAGACACCGTGGGAGCCACGGTAATATACTTAACCAGATTAATCGGGAGGCTGACCGTCACCACACCGTCATGGAAATTGCTGAACTTGTCATTGGTGGCCTGATAACTGTCATTAAATTTGGGATATCCGCCCGAGGAGGCATTGATGTTGTACTGAGTCGCATCTGCATAATCGCTTAATAGATAACTGGCGGAAGCCCCCAATTTCAGGGAAACCGTCTTGTTCAATTCAACCGTGTGGGAAACCCCCAGGAGAAAATAATACTGATGATAATGGTCGATTTCCCTGTAGGCCGTGAGCGTCGGTGACAGTAGCGTATTGAGACCGACGGTTACATAGACCTCCTGTGAATCGAGGGGTTTCGCTGCACCGGCATTCGCTGCGCCGAGACCGTAATAGATATACCCTACCCCCGCATTCACGATGCCGATGGTCTTAGTATAGGAGAGGGTATAATCCGTTTCCGTCCAGGTGCTGGAGTTGGTAACGTTGGTCTGTGAATAGGGTTGCGTATCGAGATTACCCCAGATATTGGCGGAAAAACCCTTGTAGCCGACAGTCAGTGATGGTTGAATAACAATACTGTTGCGGGTATTTTCATACCCACGCCAGATATATGCCGTTAATCCCGAAACAGAAAGTTCTCCCGCAGGCTTTTCTTCTTCTGTCGGGGCGGGTGATGGGGCTGGGCCAGGCACAGTGGGTTTTACGTCAGTCTGTGCTGCTGCCGCAGGCTTTTCCTGGGCCTGAACGGGTGCAAAACCGGTAACCATCCATAAGCATGCTGCGCTGACCATCAATAAACACCTTTTTCTTTTCAATAAGCTTGTCATTCCACAACCTCCAGATTCGTGATCTCCTTGCTTGAACTGGCTGTCCGCAAGGGCGGCCGGTTTTCACGCTATTAAATCAAAAGCCGTACCAGGATATGGGGAAAAGGAAATATTTGATAACTATTTAATATCATGAAGTAAAAAAGATTTGTCCCCTAAAGTGTTGGAATTGAAAATCAAACAGAAATGTACCTTTTCCTCAAGACCGCCACAAATGCGTTTGATCGTTCGTTTCCCTCTCAGGGAGAAGGGCGGAAAAAGGGGCAAATGATAACTACTTCAGATTGTGATGTTTTTATGTTGACAAAAACACAAAGACGTTTTACAGAGAATAAACCTTTTTTCACAACAGGAAAAAATATGAACCTGACGCGAGACATCATTTCCATTATCATGGAGATCATCATTAGGCCTGAACATAAGGCGGCCTGATGATGGAATAGTGTTTCAGTCAAAAATACGAACATGAAAAAACCGTTATCAGGATCATCCGATAGCGGTTTTTTTTTGAAAGAGAGGGAATCATGATGAAAAGATCGGATGTTTTAATTTATGATACGACGTTGAGGGATGGGACCCAGGGTGAAAAGATCAATTTTTCTGCAGAGGAGAAGCTTCGAATTGCCCAGCGTCTCGATGATATGGGTTTTCATTATATCGAAGGAGGGTGGCCGGGCTCCAATCCAAAAGATGCACGTTTCTTCGAACTGGCCAAGCATACTCGTTTCAAGCATGCCCGTCTCTCCGCCTTCGGCAGTACCAGAAAGCCCCATATCCGGTCTGAAAACTGTCCGAATCTGGCAGCCATTATTCAGGCGGAAACGCCGGTGGTTACCATTTTCGGAAAGACCTGGGACCTCCATGTTCGAGATATCCTGGATATCTCCCTCACTGAAAACCTTGCCATGATCCGTGATTCCGTCGCCTACTTGAAACTGCATGGGAAGGAAGTCATCTATGATGCGGAACATTTTTTTGACGGCTATAAGAACAATGCGGCCTATGCGCGAAAGACGATAGAGGCCGCCTTGTCCGCCGGAGCGGACTGGGTCGTTCTCTGCGATACCAACGGGGGCTCACTTCCCTCCGAAGTCACGACAATCATCACTGAAACGGCTGCACTCATTCCGCTGCACCGGATGGGGATTCATGCGCATAATGACGGTGATCTCGGTGTGGCCAACTCTATTGCCGCCGTGCAGGCTGGTGTCAGAATGGTGCAGGGCACGATCAACGGTTTTGGCGAAAGATGCGGCAATGCCGATTTGATCCCGATCATTGCGAATCTGCAGTTGAAACTGAAAAAAAGATGTCTGGCCGAGGAGACTCTCAGACACCTCACCAGCCTTTCCAATTATGTCAGTGAAGTGGCAAACGTTCCTCCTCAAAATTCGCAGCCTTTCGTCGGACGGAGCGCCTTTGCCCATAAAGGCGGCGTTCATGTGAGTGCGGTCATCAAGAATCCGACTGCCTATGAACATATCCGGCCTGAACAGGTGGGAAACAAGCAGCGGGTGCTGGTCTCCGATCTGGCCGGAAAAAGCAACATCGAATACAAGGCAAGGGAACTGGGCGTTGAGTTGGGACTTGATAAAGTCACGACCAAAAAGATCGTTAAAGAAATTAAGAAAATGGAGGATCAGGGCTACCAGTTTGATGCCGCCGAAGGGTCCCTGTCCCTTTTAATCAAGAAAATAACCGGTGAATTCAAGGATCCGTTCAACCTGGAAAGCTATCATGTCATGATTACCAAAAGAGGGAATGAGCCGCCTCTGGCTCAGGCCTCGATCAAGATTTCCGTCGGTGATGAACAGGAAGTGACCGCCGCAGAGGGAAACGGTCCGATCAATGCCCTTGATAACGCCCTCCGCAAGGCGCTGACAAAATTTTATCCGCAACTCAATGAAATGCATTTGGTGGACTTTAAAGTCAGAATCGTGGAAGGAAGTGAAGGGACGGCGGCCATGGTGAAGGTTTTGCTCGATTCAAAAGATGAAGAAGAAGTCTGGAGCACCATCGGGGTGTCGGACAATGTGATCGAAGCCAGTTGGCATGCCCTTGTGGACAGCGTCCAGTATAAACTGAGCCGGGATAAAATCAATATCAATAACCGGACAGCGCGACGCCGACGCAAAGATTCATAAGTCCGTTGCCAATCATGCTTGATTCTGATAAATAAACACCGGAACGCTTGTGTTTGAGGTTCCTAAATCAGAAAAAGTGTGATATGCTGATATCCATAAACAGCCAGAATCCCCAGATGCGATTAATTAAAAAGGCTGCGGAAGTCCTGCGCAGCGGGGGGATCATTATCTACCCGACAGATACGGTTTACGGGTTGGGGTGCGACCTGTTTAATAAAAAAGGGATCGAAAAAATCTACAAAATTAAAAAAAGAAGCGAGAAACAACCTTTCAGTTTCGTCTGTGCCGATCTAAAAGACATCAGCCGCTACGCCAGGGTATCCGATTATGCCTACAAAACCATGAAACGTCTCCTCCCGGGCCCCTACACTTTTATTCTTGAGGCCTCCCGGCTTGTCCCCAAAATTATTCTTCCCAAACGGCAAACCACCGGGATTCGTGTGCCCGATAACCGCATCTGTCTGGCCCTCGTCGGAGAGCTGGGTCAACCGATCATCAGCACCAGCGTCAAAAACGAAGACGGGGAAATCATGACCGATCCCGTCGTGATGGAGAAAAAATTCCGGCATTGTGTTGATCTGGTCATTGACGGGGGTATTCTGGCGGCGGGACAGTCCAGCGTCATCAGCCTCGTGGATGACCAGACGGAAGTGATACGAATTGGAAAAGGCGATGTGTCCGCCTTTATATAAAATACATGGGTTTTCAGCTATCTGATTTAAATCGTGAATGGTAACAGCCGGGCAGAGGATCTGACCTCTTCGCACCGGGCATGAGCGATGGCAGAATACTGAAAACCTACAAAAGGATCATTATGAAAAAAGAGATGCTTATCAACGCTGTCCATCTGGAACAGAAACGGATGGCCATTGTGGATGACGGCAAGCTGGTCGATTTCAACATCCAGATGGCCGTCAAGGAACCCATCACCGGTAACGTTTACAAGGGAATCATTCAGAAAGTTGAGCGCGGCCTGCAAGCGGCGTTTGTCCATTACGGCGGCAAAAAGGACGGTTTTTTACCTCTCCGTGATGTCGGCCCCGAATACTTCAAGGAACGAAAGGCCAACGACAAGGAAGCGAATCACACCCATCCCAAATCTTCGTTGAAGGTGGGACAGGAGGTCCTGGTCCAGGTTTTAAGAGAAGTCAGTGAACGTAAGGGCGCGCTCCTGACCACGTACATATCATTGCCCGGCCGTTATCTTGTCCTGCTGCCCAATAAGCAGAGCAGCGGTATATCCCGGAAAATTGAAGACGAAGAGGACCGAAAGCGCCTGAAGGACCTGATGGCACAGATTAAAATCGAAGAAGGCCTCGGTTTTATCATCCGTACCGCAGGCATGAACAGAACCAAGCAGGAACTGGCACGGGACTATCAGCACCTTTCAAGGCTGTGGAAAGAGATCCAGAAACGGGCGAAAACCATCTCCGCTCCGACACTGATTTACCAGGAAAGCGATTTCGGCGTCTGCTCGCTGCGGGATTACTTCACAACGGAGATTGAAGAAATCCTTGTGGATGATATGGACACCTTCAAACAAATGCGGGCGTATTGCAAGGCCGTCGCACCCAGAAACGTCAAAATGATCAAGTTTTATAAGGATAAGAACCCTATTTTTGATCGATATAACCTTGAAGATCAAATCCGCGTCATCTACCAGGAACGTGTCGATCTGAAATCCGGCGGATACCTTATCATCAATCCCACGGAAGCCATGATCACCATCGATGTCAATTCCGGACGGGCCTCCAATAAGCGAAATGTGGAAGAAACCGCCTTCAAGACTAATTTCGAAGCCGCTGAGGAAATCGCCCGGCAGTTGCGCCTGAGAGACCTGGGCGGGCTGATCGTCATTGATTTTATCGATATGATCGACCGCAAGCATGAAGCGGAAGTCGAAAAGGCCTTTAAAAAAGCGTTGAGTGTCGACAGGGCAAGGATCCAGTTATCGCGGATTTCAAAATTCGGTATGCTGGAACTTTCCCGGCAGAAGAAGCAGTCCACGATCCAGGAAATCAGTTACACCGCCTGTCCGTTCTGCCGGGGCCGGGGGGTCAGACCCTCCCTGGAATATGCGGCGCTGAGTGCCTTTCGAAAAATTGAGTCCCAGGCCTTTAAGGGACTCTATTCCACGTTTCAAATTACGCTGCCCTATCAGATTGCCGATTATCTGCTCAACCAGAAGAGAACCGAAATCAACAAACTGGAATCTCTCTGTGACATGTCGATCCACATCTCCGGGAGTCCTGACATGGCCTGGGACGATCTTAAAATTGAATCCAGCGACCGGGAATTACCGCCCGACGTGGTTCCTGACGAAGAGCTGCAAACGCCCACACAGGCGGATCTGATGGAGGCGGATGATACCGAGACTGTTTTCACCGCTCCCTTGCACGAGGATGACAGCACGGATCAGCCCCCGAGAGGCATCGAATCAGTGGAACCAACGGTTGAACCGGTGAAAAAGAAGTCACGCCGGAGATTCCGGCACCGCAGAAGGAAACCCGTTGAAAAACGCGCCGACGTGCCATCCGAGACTTCAACCGAAAATGCTGACCATCCGGGAGCTGTCCTCCCCCATGAATCAGCAAGGCCCGGAAGGGACGATCATCAAACACCGGACGAGTCACAATCGGATGAAGAATTTTTGATTTTTTGAGGTTATTTTTCGCCCCCCAGCTCTCTGGCACGCAGAGTGGCCGCTTCAACCGCGGCCATCAGGGTGGCTCTGATCTTTCCCTCTTCCAGCGCTTTGATGCCGGCAATGGTCGTCCCGGCGGGCGACGTAACCATATCTTTCAACTCGCCGGGATGCTTGTCCCCTTTGAGACAGAGCTTGGCAGCCCCCAGAAGAGTTTGCGCAGCCAACTTCAAGGCGATATCCCGGCTCAACCCCATATGCACACCGGCATCGGACAGGGCTTCAATGATAATGAACCCATAGGCGGGTCCACTGCCGCTCAGGCCGGTAACCGCATTCATCAAATCCTCTTTCACAACGACGGTGAGCCCTACCGCATCAAATATCTGTCGGGCTTCGGCAAGGTCGGCTTCCGTCGCTGCCGCCCCTGTGGCAAGGGCGGCCATCCCTTCTCCGATCAGGGCTGGCGTATTGGGCATGACCCGGATCACCCGGACCCCTTTCTTGAGGCGGTCCTCAATGAATTTTATGGGAATACCCGCAGCGATTGAAATGACCAGATGGGATTTGTTCACCACGGGGCATAAATCGGAAAGCACCTCCGCCATACTCTGGGGTTTCACCGCCAGAATCAGAATTTGGGCTTCTTTCGCGGCCTGTTTATTATCCTGGGTAACCTCAACACCATAGGCCTTCTTGAGCGTATGAAGCCTGTCCGTGGCCACATCCGATACGATGACCTGTGACGCGGGAACGAGCCGGCGAGAAATAATACCTCCGGCCAGGACTCCTCCCATTTTTCCACCGCCGATAAATCCGACTTTTTTGCCTTTCAACATGATGAGTACCCCCCCTTCTTTGCTATTTTTAGCATGGCGATTGAATGACTGGTTTCTAAACTTATATCAATACGAAAAAAGGGAAATTTGTCAATCTTTGTTTGCACAAGATAACAATTCTATGATAGTTATCGAATCTATTGAAGGTTTTGTATAAGGAGAGAAACAGATATGATCAGCATTCAGGAAATAAACGGATTGAAGATGGCCTACTGGGTTAATCAAACTGATTTTGATGCAACAAAAAAGACCCTTGTGTTTGTTCACGGTTCCGGAGGAGACCACACCCTCTGGATCCACCAGTATACCCGGTTGAAAAATGATTTTAATATTGTTTCCCTGAACCTGCCCGGCCACGGTCGGTCCGAAGGCCCGGGGGAACAGGATGTGGCCATTTATGTCGAATGGGTTGAAAAGATCCTTGAAAAATTGGCCATCCGGAAGCCTGTTCTTATCGGCCATTCCCTCGGCGCAGCCATCTGCCTCGTCTTTGCGCTGCAATACGGGGACCGTCTTTCCGGAATCGTCCCGGTCGGCGGAGGAGCGACGATGCCGGTCAATCAGGCGATTCTGGATGGCTTGAAAGTTGATCCGGCGCCGGTGATCGCCATGGTGGCCAAATTCTCTTTTGCGAAAGTAAACCGCGAGCGGCTGACGGGACTTCTGACGGACAGCATGATCAAGGTGAATCCGGAAATCCTCTACGGTGATTTCTTATCCTGCAACAAGCTCAATGTAACGGAAAGGGTCTCTCAAATTCAGGTGCCGACCCTGATCATTTGCGGTGATGACGACAAGATGACCCCGCCGTCCATGTCCCAGTTTCTCAAGGATCATATTCCCGGTGCCCGATTATCTCTGATCAGCAATGCCGGGCATTTCGTCATGATTGAAAACGTAGAGGAATTCAACCGGGTTCTCAAGAGCTTTGTGGAATCCCTCCCATAGAACGGAATGAAAGAGGAGACGTCATGTTTGTGCTGGAAAACTTAATATTCGCCCTGGCTAAAATAATTGATATCGGACTGACCATCTATATGTGGATCATCATCGGCCGGGCGCTCATTTCCTGGGTCAATCCCGATCCCTATAACCCGATCGTAACCTTTCTCTACCGGGCCACGGAACCGGTCTTGGCGCCCATCCGGAGATGGATTCCCCTGAGAGGCATGGGCATCGACATTTCACCGATCATTGTCATCCTGGTCATCTATTTTCTGCAGATGTTTCTCGTCAAAACGATGATCCAGATGACCACCTATCTAAGGTAACAAAAATTATGTTGACGGTCAGGGAAACAGACCGGGGCGTCACCTTTCAGATCCGTGTTTTGCCGAGATCCTCGAAATGCGAACTGGCGGGCATTCATGGTGATGCTCTGAAAATAAAAATCACCGCACCGCCCGTTGAGGGCAAGGCCAATGAGGAGTGCATTCGTTTTCTGGCAGACCTGTTCAACGTAAAAAAAGCGCAGATCACCATCGCTGCCGGTCATAAATCGAAAAACAAGCGGGTCACCGTAACCGGACGAACAATCAATGACATCCAGCGGGTCGTTCCAAAGGCTTGAGGAAAAGGGACGGTACCGTCAAAAGATCATCATGGAGCATGAACACCAACAAAGCCGGGAAAATACAAAGGTTGCCAAGGCCGCCGGCGTTGTAGGTCTCGCCACGATGCTGAGCCGGATCTTCGGGTTCATCCGGGATATGGTGGTCGCTGCTTTCTTCGGCGCCGGACTCATCACGGATGCCTTCTTTGTGGCTTTCCGGATCCCCAATCTTCTCAGGAGGCTTCTTGGCGAAGGGTCTCTCACCGTTTCCTTCGTGCCCGTTTTCACTGAATACCTGAATAAGAAATCAAAAGAAGAGGCCTTTGAACTGGCCAATATCGTCTTTACCATCCTTTCCATCATCCTGGTAGTGGTATCCATTGCCGGCGTTATCTTTTCTCCGCTCATCGTCACCATCATGGCACCGGGCTTCACCAGAGTCCCCGCACAATATGACCTGACGGTTTTTCTCAACCGCCTGATGTTTCCCTATATCTTTTTTATCTCCCTGGTGGCGCTCTGCATGGGAATCCTGAATTCACTCAGGCATTTTGCAGCGCCGGCCCTCTCCCCGGTCATCCTGAATATTGCCATGATCCTGGCAACATTGACGCTACGGGACTTTTTCCGGGAACCGATCGTTGCGTTGGCGGTGGGCGTCATGATCGGTGGCATCCTCCAGTTGGCGATGCAATGGCCCTTTATGGTCCGGCTGGGAGTGCGGCTAAAGCCTGACTTCCACTTCCGACACCCTGGTGTCAAAAAAATCGGGCTGCTCATGCTGCCGGCATTCTTCGGAGCGGCCATTTACCAGATCAACGTCTTCGTCGGGACCATCCTGGCCTCCCTCCTGCCCGGCGGGAGCGTTTCCTATCTCTACTATGCCGACCGGATTGTGGAACTTCCTTTGGGCGTTTTCGGTATTGCCGTGGGAACGGCGACACTTCCCAGTTTTTCGGAGCAGGTTTCCAAAGGGAATTTCGAAGAATTCAAAAAAACCATTGCCTTCTCACTCCGTCTGATCCTCTTTATCACGATCCCGGCGATGATCGCCCTGATCGCCTTGCGGGAGCCCATCATATCGGTTCTTTTCCAGAGAGGGCACTTTGACGTGCAGTCGACCATTTTCACCGCCCAGGCCCTGTTTTACTATGCCGTCGGTCTCTGGGCTTTTTCGGTCATCCGGGTGATTGTGTCTGCTTTCTACTCTCTTCAGGATACCAAGAACCCCATGAAAGCAGCCATTGTGGCCCTCCTTGTCAATGTTGCCTGCAGTATCATTCTGATGTTTCCCCTGAAGCATGGCGGTCTCGCACTGGCTACGTCCATCGCCTCGGCCGTTAATGTCATCATGCTCACCCTCATCCTGAAAAGGAAAATTGGCTCCTTCGTCAACCAGGATTTTTATCGGTCCGTTTCCAAGATGATCATCGCCTCGGCGGCCATGTGGGGTGCCATCGTCCTGATCGATGTTATTTCCCCCTGGAAGATCAACGGATCCTTTCATGAAAGGCTTGCTTTTTTGACGATCGCCATCGCCGTCGGTGCCGTGACCTTTTTCGGCATCTGTGCCATGATCCGCATTCCGGAAATGATGACCATCATGAGAATCCTTCAGAAAAAATTCAGACGCGCCTGAGACCATTCCGACATCAAGGGAATCCGATTTAAAATAATTGACTTCAGACGGGCAAAATGTTAGGGGAATCCTGCTTTAAAGGAAAGGTAAAACCATGCTGGATATCAAGTATTTAAGACAGAATATCGAATTTGTCCGCAGGAAAATGCTGGAGCGGGGACAGGAAATGGATTTCGGTCCTTTCATCGCCATGGACGCGAAACGTCTTGATATCCTTCATGAAGTGGAATTGCTCCGGAATGAGCGTAACACCGCATCCAAGGAGATCGGCGAGAAGAAGCAGCGGAAGGAAGATGCCTCCGCCCTGATCGCCCGCATGGGGGAAGTCTCCACACGGATCAGGGAACTGGATGAAGGTCTCAAGAAAACCGAGGCCGAACTCAACGAAATAGGCATGATCCTCCCGAACATCCCGCATGAATCTGTAGCGTACGGGACGAGTTCCGAGGATAACCCGATCGTCCGCACCTGGGGAGAAAAAAAGCCTTTTGATTTTCAGCCCAGACCTCACTGGGAAATCGGCGAAAAGACAAACACCCTGGATTTCGCGAGAGGCGCCAAAATTACCGGAGCCCGGTTTACCCTGTATCGCGGCCTGGGTGCGATGCTGGAACGCGCAATTATCAACTTCATGCTTGATTTGCATATCGCTGAACATGGATATACCGAAATGCTTCCCCCTTTTCTGGCGAACCGGGAAAGTATGACTGGCACGGGACAGCTTCCGAAATTTGCCGAGGATCTTTTCAAAGTGGAGAAAACAGATTATTACCTGATTCCCACAGCGGAAGTTCCTGTTACCAATATTCACCGGGATGAGATTTTGAGTGAAAAGGACCTTCCCATTTATTATGTGGCTTATTCTCCCTGTTTCCGCGCCGAGGCGGGCTCCTACGGAAAAGACACGCGTGGCCTGATCCGGCAGCATCAGTTCAACAAAGTGGAAATGGTCAAATTTACCACGCCGGAAACCTCCTACGATGAGCTGGAGAAGCTCACCCTCAACGCTGAGGAAGTCTTGAAGAGACTCAATATTCCTTACCGGACCGTGAGTCTTTGCACGGCCGATCTGGGATTTTCTTCTGCCAAGACCTATGATGTGGAGGTCTGGCTGCCCGGGCAAGATACCTATCGGGAAATCTCTTCATGCAGCAACTTTGATGATTTTCAGGCCCGTCGGGCGTCGATCCGGTTTCGCCGCGAGGGAAGCGGCAAGGTTGAGTTTGTTCATACGCTGAATGGTTCAGGATTGGCAGCGGGAAGAACAACGGTTGCTGTCATGGAGAACTATCAGCAGGCCGATGGCGGCGTCCTCATCCCGGAGGCCCTGAGGCCTTACATGCGGGGCATTGACAGGATTCCTCCTGCCGGATAAGATCAGAAAATGACCGGAGGGATGGCCGAGTGGTCTATGGCGGCGGTCTTGAAAACCGTTGACCGAAAGGTTCGCGGGTTCGAATCCTGCTCCCTCCGCCACTCTGTTGATAAGTCTATTCATGAACATGAAATAGACTGGATATAGAAAAATTGGAAAACGGAGAGATGGCTGAGTGGTCGAAAGCGATCGCCTGCTAAGCGATTGTACGCCCTATAAGGTGTACCGCGGGTTCAAATCCCGCTCTCTCCGCCATTTTATTTCCTGCAAATCATTGCGCGCCCATGGCTCAGCTGGATAGAGCGTCGGACTACGAATCCGGATGTCGGAGGTTCGAATCCTCCTGGGCGCGCCAGTAAAATCAAGGGGTTCGGCTTCAACAGCTCAATCCCTTTTTCTTTTTTGAGCTCATTTCTCCCACTTCTGACCCACTTTTTTGATTGCTTCCCGGACAAGAAAAATCCCCCGGATTTCTCCGAAGGGTTCCTTCCCGGCTCTTTCTTGCATCCAATCATCCATTCATCTGCTGCGGCGTGATCGGTCATTTGTTACTTCCTGTACTGCTTGCTTGATAACTTTCATTATTTATGCAATATTACAAATGGTTATCAGTGATTCCGTGTTGATCGATGAAGGCCGATAGAACTGATTACAGGCTATCTGATGGAGAAATGAAACCATTACCTTTTTTCAATTTCATAAAGAGGGAACGACTGTAATGGAAGGTTGGACAGAAGAGGAAATGAAGGATAGGAATCTGATGGCGCCATGCGGCCTGTATTGCGGTGCCTGCGGGGTCTACATTGCAACGAGGGACAAGAACGATAAATTCAAGGAGGTCATGGGCAACCTCTATGGGACAAAGGCGGAAGATACGGAATGTTATGGCTGCATGCAATCCGAGCCACCGAAGAAGCTCTACGGCTATTGCACCATGTGCACGATCAGGAATTGTGTCCGGGCGGAAGGTTATTACTCCTGCCATCAATGTGGTAAATGGCCTTGCAGTATAATAGAAAATTTTGGCCTGGCCACGGGTGTACGGGTAATGAGAAGGGCGATCCCCTTATGGCGTGCCAAGGTAGCCGAGCTCGGTGATGAGAAAGGCGGTGTGGAGTGGGCTCGGGCGGAGTTGAATCGCTATCACTGCCCAGCCTGCGGAAAACCGCTATTTAGGGGGGCAAAACGCTGCCGGGCATGCAAGGAGGAGATCGCTGAGATTCTTGATGGGACACTACAAGGTTCATCCTGTTGATGCGTACTGCTTCCTGAAAGAGAGATTTCTCAAGTCTTCCAGTAGACGTAACATTTCTTCTGGAAACTAACAGATGTCATCAGTTTTCAAATCAGATACATTATCTCTGTAAATTATATGGATCATGAGGGATCGAATATTTATCCGATGGCGGTTGCCGGGCAATGACTGGCCGATGCACGGCTGGATCGGCTTGGCGCTGATCCTGCTGTTTTGGATTCTGAACTGGTTGCTATCTGGACCACGGACGCATTGGGGTTTCTTCCCCCTGTGGCTGGGATACTGTCTGACTGTAGACGCGCTGGTTTTCGTCCGCAAAAGGCATTCCCTGCTGACGCGTAACGCCATGGCCTACATCGGCCTCTTTCTGGCATCGGCGCCGGCCTGGTGGCTCTTTGAAGTCATCAACTGGCGCACACAGAACTGGTCCTATCAGGGGGAAGATCTGTTCACCGGTTTCGAGTATTTTCTGCTCTCATCCGTCAGTTTTTCCACCGTCATGCCGGCTGTCTTCGGAACGGCGGAACTGGCCTCAACGTTCCGCTGGATAGAAGGGATGAAGCGGGGGTGGCGGCTTCAGCCGAAGTGTCAAACCCTGGTGATTCTCTCTGCCACCGGCTGGCTGATGCTGGTTTTAGTGCTGCTGTGGCCCCGATATTTCTATCCCTTTGTCTGGGGCGCCGCCTACCTTATCATCGAACCATTCAACGTCTGGCAGGGCGGACGCACCCTGCTGATGGATACAAGCCGGGGGGACTGGCGACCTTTAATGGCCTTGTTTACCGGATGTCTCATCTGCGGATTTTTCTGGGAGATGTGGAACTTCTATTCCTATCCCAGATGGATCTACCATATCCCCTTTGTCGACTTCCTGCGCATTTTTGAGATGCCCCTTTTGGGTTACCTCGGTTATCTTCCCTTCTCAATGGAATTGTTTGCCCTGTATCACCTGATCACGGGACTGCTCAGACAGGGAGGAAACCCGGATTATATTCACTTGACACCGGCAGCATGATACCTCATAGAGGGGGCAGGTCACTGACTTGTATGTACACTAAACAGACGACCTGCCTCACTTCCTTCCTGTAACAAATAAATCGTCAGCTTTTAAGAAAATGCAGGACTTCAATCCGTAATAAACACAATTCTCTTCTGAAGACAAACATTGACACCACCCTTCACATATGAGGGAGCAAGATGTCCTTGACATACAAAACCGATTTTCTTATGCTTCCCTCCATAAGATGCAATGTCTTATCAAATAATTGAGTGAAATTAAACCGGAACAAAATCAGTGGCTCAAACCTCTTTGAGCTTTAGCGCCTTCGTAGGGAGGGGGAAACTCATGGATATTTACGAACGATTAAGAGAAATTCTGGATTCACATCCTTCAACGGCACCGAAAACAAAGTCTATCGATGAGATACTGCGCATACTTTTCACGCCGGAGGAAGTGGCTCTTGCCGTCAATATGAATTATAGGGCTAAAAGTGCGTCAAATATAGCGAAGGCGGCCGGAGTTTTGGAAAGCAAAGCAAAGAAAAATCTGGAATCAATGGCTGACAAAGGTATTATTTATTCCCGGAATAAAGAGGGAGAGAAATTCTATGGTTTGCTTCCGCTTATTCCTGGGGTGTTTGAGTTTCCCTTTATGAAGGGTGGTGGAACACCCATGCACAAACGTTTGGGCCAACTATGGGAAGAGTATCATCATGACGCGCTGGGTGTCTCATTTTCCGGTCAACCGACGCCGCTCATGAGAGTAGTCGCTGTGGAAAAATCGATCACAGCAAAAAACCGTGTACATCCCTATGAAGAGGTCAAATATTTCATCAACAATGCAAATTACATCGCGCTGACCAAATGTGCCTGCAGAGTCAGCGTAGCCAATTGTGACAAACCTAAAGAAGTATGTCTCATCTTTGGTGAAATAGCTGAATTCCTCGTGGAGAGGGGTTTTGCTCGTCAGATCAGCAAAGAAGAAGGGATGAAGGTGCTGGATCAGGCAGAAGAGGCAGGGTTGGTTCATACAAGCAATAACAGTGCTGACCGCGCTAACCTGATCTGCAACTGTTGCCCTTGCTGCTGTACGGTTCTGCGGGGAAGAACGCAGTTAAAGCAGCCTCACGCCTTTGAACCCAGCCGTTTTGAAGCACACGTCAACGGGGAAGAATGCACTGGCTGCGCCATTTGTGTCGATGAGCGTTGCTCGATGAAGGCTATTGAAATCAAGGATGATATTGCCATCGTCAATGTGGCAGAGTGCATCGGCTGCGGCTTGTGTGTGACCGGCTGTCCGACCGAAGCTATTGAATTGGTAGAAAGGAAACAGCTGCCCTCTATTCCAACTACGATCAAGGAAATGGCGACTATAGTTCTTCAGGAAAAAGGAAGGCTTGATGCTTTTCTAAAGGTTATGTAAATCTGACCGTAATCTTCAGTTCTGATGATCGTTCACCATTGAGCAGTTGTAGGTGGCGTATGCAAGAGCGGCGAGTTAAAGGTTAAATAAAGCCGCTGGTAGGCGGTCTAATTGATATTAGAGCAGGAGAGATATGAAACTCTGTAGAGAATGCAAACATGAAGTATCCGAGCAGGCTATGGCTTGTCCGCAATGCGGAACACCATGCCCCGCACGGGAGAAATGGGATGGGTGGGGGTTTGAGTATAAATCGAAAACGACTATTTTGGGACTTCCACTACTTCACATATCTTTCAAATACCGTCCAAACCGCGTCCCCGTTCCGGCCAAAGGCATTATTGCCATCGGACAATTTGCTTGCGGCATTTTCACCCTGTCGCAGTTCGGAATTGGAATCGTAAGCATCAGTCAATTTACGATTGCCGTCTATGCACTCGCGCAGTTCGCCATCGCATACTCTTTAGTTGCTCAATTTGGAATCTACCTTCATGAAGGGCATGGCCAGATCGTGAAGAACATAATGGAAGTGATAGCACAGTTCTAACCAGGTACCGGAGGTGCACCTGTGGATCAATCACTCCAACCGCAAATCTTCAAAATATTGTATTTACTACAAACACTTCTTCTTGTAGTGTTGTTTTTCTAATTCAACCCATTTACACGACATTTCAATCGGAAATAATCAAAAAACTGCGGAACTCTAACTTAAGATGTGGTACAGATATTGGGCAGGTTAGAATTTTAGGATCGATGAAACCAGAGGGGGTACATACTTATGCCAAAATATCTTGAAGTGTTTTCTGATTATATATGACCCTGGTGCTACTTCATTACCGGGCGTATTGAAAAGTTACGAGAGAATTTTAAGGTTGAAGTCCAGTGGAAGGCTTTTCCCCTCCACCCTGAAACCCCGGATGAGGGGCTTGCCATGGAGAAAGTCTATGCCAGCCGGAAAATCGACATCTCCCAGGCGATGGCCCATTTAAAGAAGGCAGCCAAGGAATTGGGTTTACCCTGGGGAGAGCGAAAGAATACCTATAACAGCAGGCTCGCCCAGGAATTAGGCAAGTGGGCGGAGACCAAAGGGAAGGGGGATGAATTTCACAACGCCGTCTTTCGAGCCTACTTTGTGGATAGCAAAAATATCTCTAAGACTGATGTACTGGTGGATTTGGTAAAAGCGGTGGGGCTTCCCGAAAAGGAAGCCGGAGAAGCCCTGCAACTGAGAGCCTTTAGGGAGGCTGTTGATTCCGATTGGGCCCTTGCTCATAGAATGGGAATATCGGCAGTTCCAACCTTTGTGCTTGATCACCAGGTAGTGGTCGGGGCTCAGCCCTACGAGCTCTTGGAACAATTCCTACTGGAAAATGGGGTTGAAAAAAAATGAGCACTTCGCACCATAAACACTCTTAATACGTTAGGCGGAAGTCGTTGGGCTCAGCTCACAACTTCCGAAAAGGACGACATGGCAGATTTACTGAAACATCCCTACCTACGTAAGGTTGACAAACGAGGAGACATTCAAGTGTGGATCGTGGATGGCAGCTATGTCCGCGGACACATCGACGAAGAGTTCACGAACTTCGGGCAGCACTATAGGTATGCGTACATTCCCAAGAACGAATTTTGGATAGATGAGGAAGCGGAACATGATGAACGAAAGTTTTTCACAGACCATCTTCTTGTAGAGTACCGGTTGATGGCCAAAGGGATGCCATATGAGGAGGCACTCGTCGAAGCAGATAGGGCAGAGCGCAAAGAGCGTCGCCATGCCGGTGACGTCGCAAAGGCAACGCACCGGGGACAGCAACTCCCGGATGGCAGTGCTGCACATGAACGCCTCTGGAAGAAGCTGGAGAATGGCATCAGCGTGTGGATTGTAAATGGTCGACTCGTGCGCAGTGTCTTCGACATCGATTTCACGGCTGGGGGGCACGACCACGTGTATGAGTTCGTGCCTACGGGGGAAGTCTGGATTGACGACGCGATCACGGAGAAAGAGCGAGGATTTGTGCTGCTCCACGAACTGCACGAGCGCAATCGGATGGCGGACGGAGTTCCATACAGTCAGGCGCATGCGGAGTCCAGTCGCAAGGAGTTTTGGTGTCGACATCATCCGGATGAACTTCATGATGCGCTGGCGGTTGAAGGCTGGGCGTAGACAATGATGAAGGCGTCGGGAAGCGGTACATGTGGGAAGCCCAACCAGCAAATCTAAGGTACGGCGTACCGCCGCCTGTGATTTGCGACGTTACTCTCTTTCGATCCATAATCCTCAATATCCAGACTTTTCAAAGTTATTTGTTTGTAGGTGACCACGTAAAGAGGAAGGGTTGAAAAATGAAAAAAGTAAAACTGGGCAGCACGGAACTAATCGTGTCGGAAGTGGGATTTGGCGGGATCCCTATCATTCCGCTGACCATCGAGGAGGGTGCAGATGTTGTGCGACACTGCTATGATCTGGGGATCACCTTTTTCGACACGGCGAACGTGTACCGGGACAGCGAAAAGAAAATCGGGCAGGCACTCATCGGCCTCCGCGATAAGGTCGTCATCGCAACCAAGACCCTCAGAAGGGATGCCGAGAGTGTCGGAAGGCACATCCGGCAGAGCCTCGAAAACCTGAAGACCGACCGCATAGACATTTACCAGCTTCACAATGTCTCCAACGAGGATACGCTCGGCCAGATCCTTGCCCCCGGCGGGGCCTATGAGGCTGCGAAAAAAGCACAGATGGAAGGTGCTGTCCGCTTCATCGGTTTTTCCTCCCACAATGTGAAGTTTGCCGCTGGCATGTGCCGCACTGGCCTTTTCTCGACCGTGCAGATCCCCTTCAACTTTATCGAGACGGAAGCGGCCGAGGAGCTTTTCGGCGTGGCCGCCGAGATGGGCATGGGGGTGATCGGCATGAAGCCGCTTGGCGGGGGACTGCTGCAGCGGCCGGATCTGTGCATGAAATTCCTGCAGCAGTATCCCAGCGTCGTCCCGATACCGGGTGTGATCTCGAAGGCGGAGATGGATGAGATCGTTGCCCTGTACCGAAAACGACTGCGGCTCACAAAGGCGGATCGTGCCGACATGGAAAAGATTCGGGCCGATCTGGGGACACGGTTCTGCCACCGCTGCGGCTATTGCCTGCCCTGTGAGAAGGGGGTCAGGATCCCCGAGGTATTGAGCTTCAAGTCCATTTTGAAGCGGTTTCAGGGAGACATGGCTTTGAATTTCTCCCGGGACGCTATAAACACTGCTGAGAATTGCGATCAGTGCGGCGCATGCATCGAGCGATGCCCCTACGAACTGCCCATCCCCGAGATGCTCGATGAGAATCTCGTCCTGTTCCGGGAGGCGTTGAGACACAAAACGCCGGACTCTGCGGGATAGGAAACACTCTTCCTTCGACTAGGCGCTCGAGTTCGACGAGACCACTATGGAAAACCTGGCCCGCCAAATCATTCGGGTATCATTTTCTCTGGGTAGGCTGGCCAACCTCCGCTCCCACATCCCGAACAGAGGGGTGGAGATAGTCATGTGCTAGGGATTCTTCAACACGGTCAGAGACTTCAGTTCAAGTGGTAATCCTCACTTCAATGCTGACATGAAATTTGAGGACTTGTAGGCAAAGTGGGCGAATCCGATGATTGATTAAATTGCCTTCTATCGGTTCGGCACCCTACCGTCCCTTGTGGCGTGACTATGCGTGAGAAGCCTAACCAAGCCAGCCTTGCTCCACTTTTCGCCCCTTATTAGGTCAAGTTTTTTCTTGCTTTGAATTGTTTATGGTTGTAAAATTTTCAACAATATTTGAGGAGGATTCCATAAAGAAATTGAAGCATCTTGCCGTTGATGCTGACGAGTCTTTGGGCATCTTGTTGGAAGAAGCCATCCAGGACCTTCTGAAAAAGTACAAGAGGAGGCTGAAGAAGTGAAAAAGACACCGTTGATTCTTTTGTTTTTACTGTTTATCTGCTTGCCTGGTCATGGCGTCGTGGCAGCATCTGACCTGGTGCTTTATTATGATAGTAAAGAAATAAAAATGTTTTTTGACAAAGAAAATATAGCGACTACGGGAGATATCAAACGAGTATGGATTGAGATAAAATATGAACCGCCGGCAAAAATTGGTAATGCTTATGCATCATCCGTGCTCGGTCTTTTAGAAATAAACTGTAAAAACAAACAGTATAGGGATTTAAAGTTTACAGCTTACCATACGACGGGTGGAAATCAGACCGCACCCGGAAATGCAATGTGGAGATCTATCGTGCCTGACACACACAACGGAACGGAAGCGTTATATAGAAAAATATGTGTTTCCAAAGAGCAAAAAAAGAAACCAAAGAAATGAAACAGGATAAAGAGCCATTCAAGATTTTCTTCGTTATTTCTTCAGGTTGTTTTATTGATGATCCCTGTAAGATATCCATCGTTATATTTATCCATTGAAGGTGAAAGTGAGTTTTCATGGACCATCAGCCCGAATCCCAGGATCTTTATCTGGCTCAGACTGAAAACCGCCATTTAAAGGAGGCGATCTCAGCGCTCCGCGAAGAACTGGAAAAAATGCGGATCAGCAGTGAAGCAGGCATTCAGAATGCTATGGTGGCGGCCAACAGTGAAATCGTTCAACTCAAGTCGACCATCGCTGCCCTGCGTGATGAGCTGGAATGGACACTGGTTCAGTGTGAAGAAAAAATCCAGAAAATGGAGCAGATGGCCCGGGACGAGATGAACCAGATGCAGCAGACCGTCAAAACCCTCAGGGAACAGTTAGAAAAATATGAAAGAGAACAAAAATAAACAAAATCCGTTGGGAAGGGAAGACCGCCGTTCCCTAAAGGGCCGAAGTTTAAAACCCCGCCAGGCAAAGTTGCTGTTACACGTTTCTGAAACCATGGCCGCCTTTGATACCCTGGATGACATGTTAACGGTTCTTGTCGAAATCGCAACCCGGGAAATACATGCGGAGCGGGGGACGATCTTTTTAAATGACAGCGATACCAACGAATTATACTCCCGGGTGGCTCAAGGTAATGTTAAGCGTGAGATCAGGATCTTGAATAACAGTGGAGTGGCTGGTCATGTCTTCACAACGGGGACAGGGACCATCGTTCACGACGCTTACACCAATGAGTATTTCAACCGTTCCGTCGACGAGACGACCGGTTACGTCACAAAAAGTATCCTCTGTGTGCCCATCCGGACACTCAAAGGCGAAGTTATCGGTGTCGCCCAGATTCTCAACAAGCAAGACGGTCAATTCATCAAAGATGATCTGTTCCTCCTGGAAGTCATGACAACGCAGGCCGCCATTGCCCTGCAAAGCACCCAGTTTGTCGAAAGGATGAAGAAATTCCGACAGAAGGAGATGGAATTTTTCAAGATCGTCTCCGACATTACCTCGGAGATTGATCTCAGTACCCTGTTGAACAAGGTCATGTCAGAAGCGACAAGGATGCTGAATGCGGAACGTTCCACCCTGTTCCTGAATGACGAGAGGAGAAAGGAACTGTTTTCAAAAGTCGGGCAAGGACTCGATGCGACAGAAATTCGTTTCCCCAATCATATGGGGATTGCCGGGACTGTCTTTACATCGGGTGAAACCGTTAATATTCCCCATGCCTATGCTGATCTCCGGTTCAATCCGTCCTTTGATAAGCAAACCGGATATTTCACCCGTTCCATTCTCTGCGTTCCGGTGATCAACAAATCCAGTAAAATCATCGGGGTTACCCAGGTCCTCAATAAGCGCGGGGGACCGTTCAATGTGGAAGATGAATCACGCCTGCGTGCTTTCACCGCTCAAGTCTCCATCGCCCTCGAGAACGCCAAACTTTTCGATGACATCCAGAATATGAAAAATTACAGCCAGAGTATGCTGGAGAGTATGTCCAATGGGGTTATCACCTTAAACGAGGATAGGAAAATCGTCACCTGCAACACGGCCGGCATACAGATCATGAAGGTCTCCCCGGCCGATATTCTCGATCGACCGGCAGAAGCATTTTTCACCGATGCCAACACCTGGATTCTGGAAAAAATTGAGCGGGTGGAAGAACTGCGGAAAACCGATGTGACAATGGATGCAGAGCTCTTGTTTGGAGGGGAAAAGATATCGGCAAACCTGACGGTACTCCCGTTGTCCAGCGTAGAAAAAAAGAAACTGGGCACCATGATCATCATTGACGATATCAGCACTGAGAAGCGTCTGAAATCGACCATGTCCCGTTATATGGATCCGGGACTTGCCAATCAACTACTGGAAGATGGCGAGGATTTACTGGGCGGCAAAAGCACCATGGCGACGATCCTGTTCTCTGATATCCGCGCATTTACGACCCTGACGGAAGAATTGGGCGCACAAGGCACCGTCTCTCTCCTGAATGAGTATTTTACCATTATGGTGGACTGCATCCAGCGGGAGGGGGGCATGCTCGACAAATTCATCGGCGATGCCATTATGGCGGCCTTTGGTACGCCGGTTGCCCATGAAGACGACGAAGATCGGGCTTTGAGAGCGGCTATCGCCATGGTTCGAGCACTCAATGTCTGGAACAAAAAACGCCTGGCCGATGGTAAAAAAGCAGTCAACATAGGTATCGGGATTAATACGGATTTGATCGTGTCCGGTAACATCGGTTCGCCGAAACGGATGGATTACACCTTAATCGGTGACGGTGTGAACCTGGCGTCCCGGCTGGAAGGCCTGTGTAAACAGTACCACGCAAATATCCTGATCAGTGAAAATACATACAGGAAACTGCGCGGGACCTATCGCATCCGCGAAATCGACTGGGTTGTCGTCAAGGGTAAAACAGAAACGGTTAGTGTTTACGAGGTTCTCGATTACCACGATGAACAGACATTCCCGAATGTTATGGAGGTGGTCAACCATTTTAAGACAGGCCTGGCCCAATATCGGAACGGTGATTGGGATCGGGCCATCGGAACATTCAGAGATGCGCTTAAACTCAACGAACATGAAAACATCTGCCGTATGTATATTGAACGTTGTGAGTACTTAAAGAAACACACGACGAAGGAACATTGGAATGGTGTCTGGGTGATGACTTCTAAGTAAGGAATGTCTTACGACATCGCTTGGCCGTTCATCCTGGTGAGTTTCTGTAACCATCTCGTTAATTCATTGGCGAGGTGTTTTTTGCGCTCCCGGGCCAAATCTTTTTCGATCCTGTCATTCAAGAGTTGATCAAGCTCCCGGATCATGGTCACTGCCTTCTGGTTTCCGGGTTCTTTCTGAAGAATGGCTTCCAGGACTTCCCGGGCCATATCATAATGATCCTGCCTGATATAGAGTTCAGCTAAAGTCAATGTGTATAAATCCGAGGAAATTTGTGCTTCTTCACCCTTTTCTTCCCCGTCTTCAACCACGTTCTGGAAAGGCTGTTGATCCTGAACGCCTTCCAGAGTATTCAGCTTTTCCCATACTTCCTTGGCCCACCCTGAATCAGGATTCAACGTGAGGAATCTCCGATAAAAACGGATCGCCTCCTGCGTTAATCCTCCCTTCCGGCACATATCCCCCATGACCAGATAGAGCCGGGACAGATCTGTGATGACTTCCTCAACGTCACGAAGCATCGCTTTGACTTTATGAATTCTCCCTGTTCTCATCCATGCTTGGCAGAGAATCACCTTGGCATCGATATCTTTCGGCTGATTGCTGAGCCTGCTTTCCGCAAGCTCTTCCGCCTCCTGATACAGGTCATTGTCCAAAAAAGCCTGTGCTTTGGCGAGGAATAACTCTTTTTCTTTTTGATCTGCTTGCGCCATCGGCCCTGTCTTTCTGGAAAGTAAAACTAAAAAGGATGCTGAATTTTGCGCCGGAACATTACGGCAGCCCCCATGGATTACCGTTCATTAAATTTGGTAAAGTATAGAAAATGTAAACGGGGATGTCAAGGAAGGAACATCAGTAAGATGCCGGAGAAGGGTTGTTCTTTGAAGACCAACCCTTCAGGCATATCCTACGCTGCCATACCCCTTCGCAGGATAGCGCGCCATTATTACTCAGGAAATTTCATTCAATCCATTTATGGCAATTCAAATACACTGCTGCTCGTCAGCATTTATTTTGGGGTCCCGGCCCATAGGGTCAAAGGGCTTTTGATCTTTAATGATTTGAATTTTTCTTCGATTTCCTTTCTGAGCAGTTCTTCATATTTCAACACGATGACATACGTCGCGTAATCGAACATCAGAATCGTACGGTTGAGGCTCTCCGCAGCCTGATGGTGTTCGACCGCTGTTGTAAATGCGTTCTGAAATTCGGCAAACAGCCACATATGGCGCCGCATCAGGGTGATGGCGTAGATCGCCTGGGGCAGCGGGATGCGCAACCTGTAGCTGTCTTCCGCGTATTTGGCGAACAGCGTATGCGCTTCCTCGAAAGGTGAGTCCGAAAGGAAGAGTCTTCCGAATTTGTTATAGAAATTCAGGGCCTGCTGTATGGCCTTTTCTTCCGGCATCGTGTGATAAAATGGCGTTTTGGGATTCATCTTGATATTGTTGTACCATTGCTTGGCGATGGCTTCCGCGTGACTCTCCGTTATCTCTATTAATTTAGTGGCATATGATCTCATGGTCTGACCTCCTTGATTTCCACTGAATAATTTGGCTCCTCGTCAACATATCCGCTTCATTGAAGCACATATCGTTATGCCGGCATCTAATTTTTCTTCGGCACGCCGGTTTTAAGGGCAGCCTCTGCCAGCTTTTGCTCCGTTATGTCTTCCAGGGTCTCAACGGCCCCGACGAGCTCTCCCTGACTGTCCCGAATGACGGCGGCCGTAAACCGGAGCCAGCGCCCTTTTTTCCCCAGATCGGGGAAGAAATCCGTTGCTTCGTAAGCTTCTTCAGTGGGATCGAATTTTCGATATTTTCCCGAATACCATCTGGAAACATTTTTCATAGCACTGTCCACCAGCAGATCGGCCATGCAGGGCCTCTCTTTTCCATAGAAGGCCTTCCAGTGCTGATTGGTCCCGATCATCGCTTCTGCCGATATTTTGCTCAATTTTTCCAGCGCCCGGTTCCAGAGAATGACCTTGTGGTCCTTTCCGATGACAAAAGCGGGGATGGAGAAACCCTGGAAAATGCTGTCCAGTCTTTTCTCGCTCTCGAAAAGTCTCTGTTCTGTAAATTTGCGTTCCGTAAAATCTTCCAGGGTTTCGATAGCGCCGACTAAAACTCCCCGAGAGCTGCGGATTGTCGCTGCGGTAAACCTTAGCCAGCGTCCGTTTTCGCCCAAGTCGGGGAAAAATCCTTCCGCTTCAAAAGTCTCATCAAGAAGCTTTGATTTTGAAACGCCCCTGTACCATTCCGGTATGTTCTCAGGAGATTGATCAACGAGAAGATCAGCCATGCAGGGCCTTTCCTTGGCATAAAAGGCCCGCCAGTGCTGATTGGTCCCGATGACCTCTTTCGATGGAATCCGGCTTAATTGTTCGAGCGCCCGATTCCAGTAAATCACCTTGTGATCGAGTCCGATCACAAAGGTCGCAATGGGCGACCCCTCGATGACGCTAAAAAGCCGCTGCTCGCTTTCCCGTCGCGACATCTCCGCGGACATACGTTCCGTAATGTCCTCCAGGGTTTCCACCGCTCCCACAAGCCGGTCTTTCGAATCCCTGATCACCGCTGCCGTAAAGCGGAGCCATCGGCCGTTCTCCCCAAGGTCGGGGAAGAAATCCGTTGATTCATAGGCTTCTTCCAAGAGATCTGATTTCGTGTATTTTCCTTCGTACCACTTTGGAATCCGCGCTGAGATTCCATCGACCAGAAGGTCCGCCATGCAGGGCCTTTCCTCGGCATAGAAGGCTTTCCAATGTCTGTTCGTGCCGACAACCTCACGCATCGGGATCTTGCTCAGCTGCTCAAGGGCGCTGTTCCAGTAGATGACCTTGTGGTCTCTGCCAATCACAAAGGCGGGGATGGAAAAACCCTGAATGATGCTGTGCAACTGATGTTCCGACTCCCGCGGAGAATCAGACAAGTCCGTTTTCTTCTTGTGAACTTTGTCACTTCCGCCTATATTTGCATTCTTGCTCATTTTTTTCTTCATAAGTCGCTCCTCTCTTTAAAATCCTGGCCTCTCGTAGGGCGCCTGATATCCTTAAACGTCATTCGATCCCTTTTAGCCAATGCTTCTATCATTCAAGTGTGCCTCTAAATTTCGCACTACTTATTTTTTCTCATTTTGAACGCGGTTTTGATCGCTTCCGTTGCTCCTTCGATCGTCACACCGGCCGTGTTGATCACCATGTCATATTCCTTGGGATCGGTCGCATCGACATTGAAATATTTCCGGATGAAGGCCTTGCGGTTGTTTTCAGTCTTGACCACATACTGCTCCGCCTCTGTTCTGACGCATCCCCGGTCCTCCATGATATACCGGATGCGGTCTTCCAGGGGAGCAATGATCCGGACCCGGAACGTTTTAGCCTGCGGCAGGATATGATTGGCACCCCGGCCGACAATGATAGTATTGCCGTATCTCCCCACCGTACCGATCACTTTTGTGAGGTGCTGGAGGTATTCATCCGGCCAGAGGTGATGGTCTCTGAACAGAGCGGTCAGCCAGGAATCCCGGAGTGTCACTTCCCTTTCGTCAAGGGATTCAATGACCTTCCGGCTCATCTTGGCGCTCTCGGCAACATGCTGGATGATCTGACCGCCCATGAGGTCCATGGACAGATCCCTGGCCAGCTTTCTGGCGATTTCACTGCCGCCGCTACCGGGCTCCCGCGAAATGGTAATGACCGGCCCCCCCTTGGCTTTCTCTCTTTCAAAGCCGTAATCGAAGACATCCAGACCTTCTTCCATCAGACCGCGCCATTTTTTCAACTGCTGTTCCACCATCTGGTCCTTCGTCATTTTTTCGTCCTCCAGTCCATTGGAGGCTCTGTCCTTAATTGTTAAATCTCTTACATAGTCCGGACAATTGACGTTCAGGAAGGCATCCGCTGATATTCTGAATCTTTTTTGACAATCCCTTCGCCAGGCGCAGATACCACAGATTCGTCTATCTGTTGGCATGATTACAACCCCCTTTCTATAACCTTTTGGCGCGTTGAGTCTCGAACGTTAGCCTCGCGGCCTTTTATGCCTGAGACTCCTTCAGAACTTCAAAGCCCGCCACAATATCAAGCAGTTCTTCCGTGATGGTCATTTGACGCTGCCGATGAAAATGGACGCTTAGCTCCTCCAGGCGTTCCTCGATATTCTTCTCGGCGCTCTGCATGGCGGCGAGCCTGCTTGCGTTCTCGCTGGCCAAGGAGTTGGCGAAGGCCCGGTAGATGGAAACAAAGAGATATTCCCGGATCAGGGCCCGGAAGATGCGATTCCAGTCCATGGTGAAGGTCGGCAGGGTCCGCGAGGCCCACTTCTCTCTTCGGAGGCCCACAAGCCACTGATGATCTACAGGTATGAGCTTCAGCGTCCGCGGGCGGTATGTCGCCCCGGATACGTATTCACTGTAGTAAAGATGCATGCGTTCCACGGCGATCTTGAACCGCCAGTTCTCAAGCAGCAGGGTGATATCCTGCACCATGGACGTGATGCCGGCCGTCGATCCCGGTGTGGTTAATATCTCAAAGACCTTCTGCCCCGAGTCCTCCAAGATGTCAGCCGTTCGCACCCCCACGGCGATGATGATCCGCTCCTCTTTCGGAATGCCAGTCTTGTCCATTTCCTCTAGGGCATGGCTGACGATGGTGTTGTTCAACTGGCCGCAGAGACCCTGATCCGTGCCGAAGACAACCGCCCCGAGGCGCATCGACTGCGAGCGGGAGGCGGCCGTCGCTTCCAGGCTCTCTTTCAGAACGATCTGCAGACCCATCTCGACGGTCCGGTTATAGTCGGCCAGGGACTCGACGGCCCGCTGATACTGGCGGATGCTGACGGCAGCCAGGGCCTTCATGGTCTTCACGACACCCAGAAGGTCTTGGGCGCTCTGGATTTTTCGCTTCAGGGCTTCAGCGGTTTGCACGGTCCTGCTCCTTTATCGGTAATGAAGCCGTCTCCTCGGCCGACCGGAGAAGCGTTTCCCGGTCCGAATCGCCAAGCTTCTCCCCCGAGGCGATCCTGGCGCACAGATCGCTGTGTTTTTTCACCACGCGCTTGCGAAGGCTCCCTTCGGCCTCCCGGATCTTCTCAATGGCGATACCGTCGAAATTTCCCGAGGTGACGGCCAGAAGCGCTGCGATCTGCTCCGACACGGGGATGGGCTTATACTGAGGCTGGTTCAGGATCTCCCGAACCCGCCAGCCCCGCTCCAGGACCTTCCGTGTTGCCTCATCCAGGCGGGTGCCGAAACGGGAGAAGGTCTCCAACTCCTCGAACTGGGCATGGGAAATCCTGAGATCGGATGCGACGGCCCGGTAGGCCGGCAGTTGGGCCTTGCCGCCCACGCGGGAGACGGATTTGCCCACATCCACAGCGGGAAGAATGCCCTTCTGGAAAAGCCGCGGGGAGAGATAGAGCTGCCCATCCGTGATGGAGATCAGATTGGTCGGGATATAGCCCGAGATATCCTGGGCCTCCGTCTCCACGATGGGCAGGGACGTCAGGGACCCGCCGCCGTGTTCCTTCCGGAGATGGGTTGATCGTTCCAGAAGTCGGGAGTGAATGTAGAAGATGTCTCCCGGGAAGGCCTCCCGGCCCGGGGGCCGCCTGAGGAGCAGGGACAGCTCCCGGTAAGCCCGGGCGTGGCAGGTCAGGTCGTCGTAAATGATCAGGACGTCTCTGCCTGCGGCCATGAAGTATTCGCCCATGGAGGTGGCGGCGTAAGGGGCGATGAACTGGAGGCCCGGCGGGTCGTCTGCTGTGGCAACCACGACGGTTACATAAGTCATGGCGTTGTACTGCTTTAAATCGGCAATGACCTTGGCCGTGTCGGAGGCCTTTTTCCCGATCGTGCAGTAGATGCACAGGACGTCTTTGTCTGCCTGATTGATGATCGCATCAAGCGCGATGGCCGTCTTGCCTGTCTGGCGATCCCCGACGATCAGTTCCCGCTGGCCCCGGCCGATGGGGAATAGTGCGTCGATAACCTTGATCCCCGTCTGGAGAGGAACCGTTACGGGATCACGGGCCATGACGGGCGGGGCCTCCCGCTCGACAGGCATCCGCTTCACCGTCCGGATCTCCCCCTGATTGTCCAGGGGGCGGCCTAATGCGTCCACGACGCGGCCGATCAGGGATTCACCCACGGGGACGTCGAGGACCCGGTCAGTGCGCCGCACCTCGGCGCCGGCGTCCAGCCCCTCGCTGTGTCCCAGGAGGATGACGCCGATCTCCTCGGGGTCGATGTTGAAGACCAGCCCCTTGAGATTATCGGGAAACAGGACTAGTTCATCGGCTCGAATATTCGGTAGCCCGCCTACCCGGACGATGCCGTAACCAACGTACTTGACGATGCCGATCTCCCGGTCCCGAAGTTCCGCCTCCTGCCGGGCAAGGACGTTGTCCATGGTCTGGAAAGCGCCGTCCAGAAATGCCTTCAATTCTTCCTGTTCTGTCATGATTGCCCTCATGATCTTTGTTATTGAGGGGGCATTTTCGCCCCTATGTCCGTTCCTGCACCTCTTCAGAGAGAGCGAAATAGAACCGCTCCTCGAGGGAGTCGAGGTAATCCTTCATGCTCCAGGCGATCTTATGGCCGTTCGATCGCAGCTCGCAACCCGACAGGATATCGTCCGAATGCTCATAGGCCACGTCGAACTCCCCTGTCAGGCGCTTTTTCAAGGCGTTGCTGAGCCTCGATCGGCTCGCTTCGGGAATGTCAAAGGCACAGGCGACGGTGATCATTCCTCCTGCGGCGATGGGGGTGGAAAATTTTATCTTTTCCTGTTCATCCATTGTGGCAATGCGTTCCACGAGGACCTCGACGATCCGCTCTTCCAGGTCAAGGTCGGCCAGATCTTTGAGGACGCGGCGACTGACGGCGTAGATCTGGTTCCCAGCCAGATGCCTCAGTTCTTGCAGGAAATGCTGCCGCTCGGACCTGAGAGCCTCGACCCACCTTTTCTGAAGAAAATCGACTTCTTCCCGTGCCTTCTCCATAAGCTGATTCCTGTGGGTCTCTGCATCCTGGCGGGCCTGGTTGAGCATTACCTCATAGCGCACCTCCAGGTCCCGGAGCTTCTGATCATAGGTCTCCGCCGCCTTCTCGGCCCCCTGGCGGGACGCCTCGGCCTCCGCAAAGACGGCGCCGATCTTGGCCTCCCGGGCGTCCATGGCCCCGATGATCTTGCCGAAGAGGAACTTTTTCAGCAGGAACATGAGGATAAAGAGGTTGACGATCTGGGCGAAAAAGACGAACAAGTCGATATGCATGGATTATCCTCCCACTTTTTTCACCACATAGGCCCAGAACGGATTGGCGAATATCAGGATCATGGAGATGACGAAGCAGTAGATGGCGATGGACTCGATCATGGCGAGACCCACGAAGAGGGTCCTCGTCAAAGAGTTCCTTTCATCAGGCTGTTGTGCGATGGCGCTGAGGGCCCCCTGAACTGCCCTGCCCTGTCCAACTCCCGGTCCGATGGCGCCGATCCCCATGCAGATCCCCGCTGCAATAATTGATGCCATTCCAATAATGCTCACGCTGTCCATAAGATTCCTTCCTCCCTTTCTTAGTCGTTTTACATTAATGATGCCTTTTCGATTTCATCATCAATGGGTTGGTTAATGCTCCTTCTGTTTGTGTTCCGTTTCCTCATGCATCTGCGTGGCAGACGCGATATAAACCATGGTCAGTACCGCGAAGATATAGGCCTGGATGACGCCGATGAGGAGGCCCAGGGCCTGCATGACGACGGGGAAAAACAGGGGGGTCACAGCCAGGAGGATGGCGATGACCTTCTCGTGACCCATGAGATTGCCGAAGAGCCGGACGGCCAGCGCCAAGGTCCGGGATAATTCACCCATGACGTGAAAGGGGAAGAAGATGAAGGTCGGGCGAAAATATTCCTTCAGATATTCAATAACCCCCTGTTTTGCAATGCCGAAGATCGGGACGGCGAAGAAGACTACAATCGCAAGGGCCGAGGTGGTCGTAAGGGACGAAGTGGGTGCCACGTAACCGGGAATAAAAGTAAAGAGGTTGGAAAACAGGATGAAGAGAAACAGGGTACCGATAAGGGGGAAATAGGTATCTCCGCCCTCCTTGACGACCTCCCTGATTTCGGAACGGATGCCGCCGACGATGACCTCCAGAAGGTTCTGCCAGCGGGACAGGGTCCGGTCGGTCGAAAGATTCCGGGTAATGGCGATGGATCCGACCACTAAGAGGCCCATGACGATCCAGGTATAGATCAGGGTGGCGCTGATGGTCACGAATCCCCAGGTGAAGAGGATGACCTGATCGGGACTGATCTGGTTGATGGCGACTACTTCCATGTCGTTGCTCCTTTCGGAACCCTCCCGAGGTTTTCGACCAGGAACGCCCGGACGATCAGAAAGCCCAGCATGGCCGCTGCGAGGCGTTCCCAGGAACCGTCCATGATCAGGTAAAATCCCCCAACCACGAGGCCCAACCGCCCGATAAAGCTGAATAGAAGAAGCCGCATGGGCCGGGGCGAATCGGCAAGGCGGCGCACCGTCTGCCAGAGTCCCGAGAAGTACAGAAGACCCATCAGGCTCCCGAAGGCAAAGGAGAAAATCAGCATTAAGGGGGAAATCATGTTTTACCTCTCATCCTGGTCTCGATGATTCCGCAAAACGTCCTTGAATGACAACTTTTCCTAATCCTGGATAATACTATCCCGGGCCTTCTTGACCCAGTACCAGGCGTTGAGGCATCCCAGGGCCACTCCGAGGATGAGAAACATCAGCGTCCAGGAAAACCGGCTCGGCCAGGACATGTCGATCCAGTAGCCGAAGGCCGTCCCCATGAGGGTGGGAATGGCGATGGACCACCCCACGACGCCGAACATGCCCAGTCCGAACCATACGGTATCGCCCGACTGGATCTTTCCCTTTATCCGCCTCGCTTCTTTGGAACCGACTTTCCGGGTGAAGTCATCGGCCCGCCTTCGGCGTCTCTCGGTTGGTGTCAGATTTTCCTTGTCATTACTCATGTCTCAACTCCATGAACCTGCGCAGGAGGTCCACCTCCAGCCTGGCGGCGGCGGTGCGGGCCTTCTTCTCCCGCTCGTCGATCTCCTTGAACTGCGCGATGACAACCTCTTTCAATTGACCCAGTTCCGGTCCCCGGAACGCGCTCCGCGTTGAAACGAGGATGTCGGCACCTTTTTTCACCAGGGTGCCGATGTCCACGGCGCAGTAGTGATCCTCACCGTTCGGGGTGGTGAAGGAGAAAACACCCGGGACCAGGGCCGTCGTGAAATCCACATGCTGGGACATCAGGCAGAAGAACCCGTTTTCGGCCTCGGCCACCACCTTGGTCACCTCTTCGGTCAGAAAGATCTCTGCGGGAAGGAGGACTTTTAGTTTCATGTCGCTTTCACCGCCTCGTCTACTGTGCCGATCATGTAGAGGGAACTCTCGGGATAATCGGCGAATTCGTCGTTCAGGATCCGTTCACAGCCGTTCAGGGCATCCTGAAGGGCCACCATCTTGCCTTCTTTTCCGATGAACTGCTCCGTCACGAAGAATGGCTGGGTGAAGAACCGTTCCAGACGGCGGGCCCGGTAGACGGTCCGCTGGTCTTCACGGGACAGTTCGTTGATGCCCAGCATGGCGATGATGTCCTTCAACTCTTCATAGACGGTCAGGTTTTTTCGGATCTCCTGGGCGATGCGGTAGTGCTGCTCCCCGGCGATATTGGGCATGAGCATTTTCGACCCCGATTGCAGGAGGTCGATGGCCGGATAAAATCCTTCGCTGGCTCGCCTCCGGGACAGAACGACAGAAGCCGTCAGGTGGCTGAACGTATGGGAGGCCGAGGGGTCCGTGAAATCGTCAGCGGGAACGTAAACGGCCTGAATGGACGTGATGGCTCCCGTGGTCGTGTTGCAGATCCGCTCCTCTAACGCCGCCAGATCGGAGGCCAGGGTCGGCTGGTAGCCGAGACGCGAGGGGAGAAGCCCCATGAGTCCCGATACCTCCTGACCGGCCTGAATGAAGCGGAAGATGTTATCGATGAGGAGGAGGACGTCCTGCCGTTCGTCGTCCCGGAAGTACTCGGCCATAGTGAGCCCCGTGTGTCCGACGCGGAAACGCGCCCCAGGCGGTTCGTTCATCTGTCCGAAGACCATGACGGTGTTGCTCAGCACGCCGGCCTCCTTCATCTCCCGATAGAGTTCCTCGCCCTCACGGCAGCGCTCACCGACGCCGCAGAAGACGCTGATGCCGTGATGCTGGCCCACCATGTTGTGGATCATCTCCGTGAGCAGAACCGTCTTGCCCACGCCGGCCCCTCCGAAGAGCCCGGCCTTTCCACCCCGCTCCAGGGGGCAGAGGATATCGACAGCCTTGATGCCCGTTTCAAAGATCTCCGATATGGTGGACTGCTGGGTGATGGGGATGTGGGTCCCGTGAATGGGCCGGAAAGCGCCTTCTTTCACCTGCTCCATGTTGTCGATAGGTTCTCCGAAGACATTGAAGACCCGTCCGAGGAGTTCTTTCCCCACAGGGATCATAAAAGGCTGTCCCGTGTCGGTCACCGCCGATCCCCGGGCCAGGCCCTGGGTCGGCCTCAGGCTGATGCCGCGAACGGTCTCGTCGTTGAGCTGGACCATGACCTCGATACGGATGGTGCCGTCGTCACCGGCAAGGAGCACATTCCGGATACTCGGCAGTGAGCCGGCGGGAAAGCGGGCGTCGATCACACTGCCGCGGATGGATATTACCGTCCCTTGATTTTGCTGATGTTCCAAGTTGATCACCTCTCATCGCCGAATTTATCCCGTTAGGGTCTTATACAGATCAGCCACTTTTATCAGCCCATCCGTCAGGTGGGCAACGACAAAACCGATCACAACAAACATCATATAGCAGACGATATTATCCGCTATGTATTCGGCGGTTCAAACCATTCCAGCTTCATTAAGTCCCGATACTTCCGGGTGATGACGTACATGGCATAATCAAACATCAGGATGGTTCGGCTGAGACTCTCCACCGCCTGCCGGTGTTCCACCGCCGTGATAAAAATGGCCTGGAACTCCGCGTAGAGCCAGATATGACGGCGCATCAGAATCAGCGCATAGACGGCCTCATGGAGGGGGATCCCCTCCCGGTATCTTTCCTCCGCATAGCCCTCGAAAAATTTTTCCGCTTGTTCATAGGGCGCGTCATGAAAAAACATCTCCCTGAAATGACGATAAAACTCTGTCGCCTGAAGGATGATCTTCTCATCCGGGACACCGCGATAGGACGGCGTCTTTACGTTCGTCTTCACGTCCTTCACCCACTGCCCGGCAATTCTTTCGGCATGGCTCTCCGTCAGATCAATCAGCTTTGTCGCATAGGCTTTCATGGCTCACCTCCATGTCAATAATCCGTGAGATACGAAAGGCCTCTTTCACCAACCTGGATGATGCTGACATTTTGATTGTTGAACACCACGCTTTGAACATTACACAGAGCAATGGTTGTGCCATGGTTGATTTTCCGGGTTGTCATCAGAAGTCCTTGTTTTTGTTTTGAATTAATTTATCGGTAAAGGGCGGGATGATCAGGCCTGCGCAATAATTGTCATGCGGACGGGGTCGGCGACGGCAGCCCGGAGAGGATCTGTTAATAAATCATGATTAGATACGGATACTTACAGGCTGCGACCTTTATGTCACGCCTTTACGACACGAAGGTCGCAAACGCGTGGAGGGGCGCTTGTGGACCACCGTTCACCGGTGATTCAGGACCCCGGTCCAGCGGGGATCGAGTTTCATCTGGGCAATTTTGCGCTGGAGCTGGCGGATGGTGATGCCAAGGACACGGGCAGCTTCTTTCCGGTCTCCCCGGGTATGGCTCAGCACGTAGGCGACATGGGCGTCGTCGTTTTCCTTCAGGGTGGATAAGTGGCGCGCAGACGGGGACGGCACCGGCGGCGTCACACCCAGATGCTGCGGATAAATAAGGTCTGAGTCGGTCAGCAGGGTGGCATTTTCTACAAGCTGAGACAATTCACGGATATTTCCCGGATAGTCCCTGCGACAGAGAATATCCATGGCCTCGGTATGAAATCCCTGTGTATTTTTATGGTGCCGCTCGGTGGCTTTCTTCAGAAAATGCGATGCCAGCAGGGGAATGTCTTCCGTCCGATCCTGCAGGGGGGGCAGATGGATATGGACCGATTTCAGTCGGTACAGTAGATCCAGCCGGAAGCTGCCTTCCTGACAGGCCTGATCGAGGTTTTTGTTGGAGGCGGAGATGACCCGCACATCGACACGGATCGGCTTGGTCGATCCGAGCGGAAAAAAGGATTTTTCTTCCAGCACGCGGAGCAGCTTTGACTGCAAAGGGATGGGCAGTTCCCCGATCTCGTCCAGAAAGAGGGTCCCTCCGTCCGCCTGCTCGAAATAGCCCCGGTAGGGCGATTCCGCCCCGGTAAAGGCCCCCTTGGTATGACCGAAGAACTGGCTTTCAAACATCGTAGCCGGGATCGCTGAGACGTTCACGGCGATAAAAGGCCCTTTGGGGGCAGGGCCTGCCCGGTGAATGCCCCGGGCCACCAGTTCCTTGCCGGTGCCCGATTCGCCAGTGATCATGACGGGGTTGCCGCTGCCGGCCATGACCTGGGCATAGGAAAGCAGGGACCGCATCCGGGCGCACCCGGTGATGATTTCAGAAAAGGCGTCCGGTACTTCCTGATGCGCGTCCCGGGCCGAGGCCGACAGCCCGATGAGAAGTCCCCGGCGCTCATAGGCCCGTTCAATGGCCAGGAAAAGAAGATCGTTGTCCACCGGCTTGACGAGATAGTCATAGGCGCCCAGACGGATGGCCTTCACCGTGGTGGGAATGTCGTCAACGGCAGTGAGAATGACAAACTCCGTATGGGGACGGTAGGGTTTCGCGGCTTCAAGCACCTGCAGGCCATCCACTTCGGGCATGAGCAGATCGAGGAGAACGATATCGAATTCGATTTCCCTGATGCGAGAAATGGCATCCTTGCCATTGTCGCAGATATCCACATCCCGGATACCCCGCCACCTCAGGAGACGCCTGACGGAACTCAAAGATACTTCTTCGTCATCGACAATAAGGATCTTCATAATCTCTGCCTTCCCAATTCACGAATCAACGTTTGCAATTGCGAAATGTTAAAGGGTTTCCGGAGAAGGTGGTCCGGCCTGACGGTCGACTTTCCGCCCTGCTTCAGGGCAACGGGATCGGCTGAGTAAAGAATAACGGCCAACAAGGGGAAACGTTCCCTGACTGCTTTCAGAAGCTCCCATCCATCCATTCCGGGAAGTCTGATTTCCGAAATCACCGTGTCTATCTCCGGGTGATCCTCAAGATAGGAAATGATGGCTTCCGGGGTGTTTTCCTGACCGGCGGGCCAGTCCAGGGCATCGATGAAATTCATCTTCAGCTCATTGAGAAAAGCAGGGTCATGGTCCATGCAGAGCATGGCCGGATGAATATCAATGCGGGTTTCACCGTCAACGGGCAGGAACACGGAGAACCGGCTTCCCAGGCCCGGCCGGGAAAGGACCCCGATCAGACCATGATGATCCTTGATCAGGCCATAAGAAATAGAAAGGCCCAGGCCGGTGCCCTCCTTATCCCTGCGGGTGGTGTAGAAGGGTTCAAAAATATGATCCAGAATGTCCTGTTCCATGCCGGCACCGTTGTCCTCAATTTCGACGAGGATCGCCTTGAGTCTTTCCAGATATCTTCCGGTAATGACGATCCTGCCTTTCCGGTCGGCGGGAATGGATTGGTGGGCATTGATCAGCAGGTTCGCAATGACCTGTTCGAGTTTCTGGAACTGCCCCTGAATGGGCGGCAGATTGCTGTCAATGTAGCGATCCAGACGGGACACGGTTTTCCGGATTTGAGCGCCCACAATGATCAGAACACCCTTGATGACCTCGGAGATCTGGACGGGCTTTTTCTGAACCGATTCATCGGTCCGGGCAAATTCCTTCAGGCCTGAAACGACACGCTTGATCCGCTGGGAGGCAATCTTGAACTCCTCGATAATCTCCTTCATATTCATGGAGACTTCCACATAGCTGATGCCCTTGTCTCCCCAGTCGGGATGGGACGCGCCATCACTGGCAAGAATCGGCTCGACGGCATTCCACATTTCCTCGAGAAGTGGAATGTTATAGGCGATAAAGCTGACCGGGTTGTTGATCTCATGGGCGACGCCGGCCACAACCTCACCCAGCGCGGTCAGTTTGTGGGACTGGATCATCTGCTGCAGCCGGAGTTCCCCTTCCTGACGAATGCGCCGGTCCTCCGTGATATCCCGCCAGGCGCCGACCATATAATTCCGGGACCGATTGTTCAATCGAATCAGACGCCGGTAATCGGAAAACCACCGGTATGAACCGTCGGCTGCCCGGAAGCGGTATTCGCATTGATAAGCCCCTCCTGGAAGGGCCGATCTCAGTCCCGCAAGAATTTTTTCCCGGTCGTCGGGATGGATATGTTCCTGCCAGAAGAGGGGATTTTCGACGAACCGTTGAGGGGTGTAACCGGTAATTTCACGGATGCTGTTGCTGACAAAAGTGGTTTTGAAGTTTTTGTCGGCGCTGCAGGTGAAGGAAACGATCGGCAGCGATGTCAGAATGAGTGAGAGCTGTTCCGTGGTTTCCATGAGGGCCTTCTCCGCCCGTTCGCGTTCCCGGAGCTCGGCCTGTAGCGCTTTATTGGCTTGAGCCAGTTCCCTTGTCCGCTCCCGGACCTTGGATTCCAGATTTTCATGGGCTTTCAGCAGGGCCGCTTCCGCTCCCTTTGCCTCGGTGATATCCTCCAGCGTTTCAACGGCGCCGACCAGTGCACCATTCTCGTTCCGTATCACGGCTGCCGTAAAGCGCAGCCATTTCCCCCTGTCCCCTAGGTCCGGGAAAAAATCAGTTGCCTCGTAGGCTTCGTCGATTAGCTTGGATTTGATGTACTTTTCGGTATACCAGTGGGAAACGGTCCCCGGAGATTCATCGACCAGCAGGTCGGCCATGCAGGGGCGTTCGCTACTGTAGAAGGCCCGCCAGTGCTGACGGGTCCCGACCACATCTTCGGCCCTGATCCCGCTGAGTTCCGCTAGGGCCCTGTTCCAGTAGATGACCCGGTGGTCCTTCCCGATGACAAAGGCAGGGATGGGGGAACTTCCGACAACGCTGTGCAGACACTGCTCTCCGTTGCTGAAGAGCTCATCCGCCCATCGGCATTCATAGTCCATGGGATCCTGGTCTCTGTCCTCACGGTGAGGCTTCTTTTTCATCATCTGGAACTGCTCCCGAGGGGTTATTGGGGATGAGATTGCTGATGTTGAAAAATAAGATAATTACCTGAATCTGTCAAATATATAATTTTTCATGATGATTTTTTGCGAGCCTTTTCTCAGGCCAGGTTAAACACACTTACAAAATCAAAGACGACCCGCCGGAAAGCGGCGGGATTTTCCATCATCATCGGATGGGCGGACGCCTGAATTTCGGCCTAACACCAGGTTTTCAATTTAACTGCAGAATTCCATCATTGCCGATAAGGCTCAAGAACCATTTATCAATAGTATAGATAGGGTGGCCCAATTCAGCATAAATCACTCATTTTAGGGAATTTCAGGGCAGGAACACGAGAGTATGAAATTACAAAACTCCAGTCATGCAACAGGGAATGGTATGAACTGCGAGAGCCCCTGTCCTTATGTAGGAGAGGGGCTCAGTGGGGATAGATTATGAAAAGAGCTTTGGGTCAGACGTCCGTTTATCGCGATGGGGAAGATTAACCCATCATGATCTTGATGGCATCGATGACGGGGTTGGTGAACAGGGCGATCAGCACCGTGTACAGCGCGAAGGCACCCACCACTTCTCCGGTATACATCTTCTCATATTTGTGCTTCAGGGAGATGATGATCAGCCCCCCCACAATCAGACAACCCAGCTGGAAATAGGGGAAGTTCCCCACGCCGCCTAACGTATACTCCGCAAAGCTGAAGCTTGCCGTCAAGAGAACCACCATTACCGCTGCTGCCATCGTTCCTAATGTCTTTTTCATGATCTGTTTCCTCCTTGGGACTGTTTTATGATTTATTTTTAATTTCTGTTTTTCTTTCTTTATGATCTCTGAGCTTTGCCCATTACTAATGAAAAGACCGTGCCAGGACGATAATCCCTGAAAAATAATTTCTATCCCATCGATTACATGAATGAAATAACGATAGTGCCGGTTATGGCACCCTCTCAACCACCCCAAATCAACCCCCTCCCTTCCATGAATCGTTCAAAAGAATTGAATAAAGCGATCAATCCGAACCGGATGGCATAAGCCCGTTGCCCTCTCCCTGATTTCATCCTATTGTATTCTCAGACAAACACCGATGAAAGGATGAGCAGCGGGCTTATTCGAGAAACAGAATGCGTCTGATTGTGGTGAAAGGCGATTGGAATTATCTTACAGCCGAAAGAAAAAGAGAGACATCGCGAACCAGCGAGGTGAGGAAAGGAATCGAGACCATGATCAAAACAAACGAGAAACTGCACAACAGAGTGTTGGTGACGCCGACCGTTAATATGTTCGGTGAGAGGGAAGACCGTATTTGGGGTGGTCCGGTTCAAAATGCAGAGAGGCGATTATTGTGGCGGTAATCGCCATGAAGACGGCGGCTTATTGCAGCGCTGCCAAAAAGGAAAAAACTTTGAAGAGGTGTAGCCATGAGAAAGACAACGGCAAAAGTCACAACAGGCAAGGCAGTACGACAGGGTGCACTGTGGATTGATCCGATGTGCTATCCGCTGTTTGCCAAAAGGTAGATCGTAGCGACGAATTCATTGTATTCATAAAAACGAGAGGATTGAGGAGGTGTCATTATGAAGAAGGCAAAGATTGGAAAGAAAGAAATGGCAAGAGAAACCCGGCTGCTGAACAGTAAATACTGGGTTGATCCCATGAGCGGTCCTATGCGGGTAGTCAAGGGCCTGTAATCGGAAAATACCTGTAGTGGGCAGAAAAGATCGATCCTACGTTGTCTGAACCTCTGCACCTCTCAGCATTCACCCATGGACGGAGCATTACCACTCCACCCATGGGTGAATGCGGGTGGCGGTGAGGATGACGGGGCAAAGGAAAAACAAAACCCTCGTTGGCAGGATGGATGCGAACGGGGGTTTTGTTTTTTGACTGCATTTTTTTCCTCTCTCGCAAATATCAGCCCATGCACCAACCCTATCTTTGCCGGGCCGTCCGGACCGTGATTAAATCCTTTACAGACAGATGAAAAAACGATAAGAAAATCAGCTCAAGCGGGCTTCTGTTTGTACCGATGCTGACTCTTGATAGGACGCCCATTTTTTATGTCGATCTGGATCAGTTAAGTAACGGGTTCGAAGAGAAAAAAGCCTTGCCGGACGCTGCATAACCGGAGACAGTCTGAACGAAAGCCATTCTCCTTGACAACGATTCCAGATTTTCATTCCTTCTCTTTTGGTGGAATGGCTCTGGATTGAGCCAGGGAGAAGCATGAGGGAGATGACCATGTTCAAGGAAACCGCCCTGACCTGGATTACCGAATTGGAAGAAGCCGGAAAACTGAAAGAACAGGATATTACGGCCCGGGATCAACTGGCCGACGATTATGCCCGAAGGCTGGAAGAAATCTTCAATCAGGAAGTGACCCGGCAGTTAGAACCTTTGGGAAAGGCCGCTGAATTCGAAAGAATGCTGCTTTATGATAGCCAGTACACCCATAAATATCTGAATCAGACGATACCCAGCTATTACGGCTTTCGGACGGAAATATTCAACAAAGCCAGAAAGATTATTCTCGGCGAGTAAGAGGAGATTCCGGCCATGAAAGTGATCTTTTTGGGCACCAACGGTTGGTACGATACCGAAACGGGCAATACGATTTCTATCCTCATCAGAACCGGTGATTATGACATCATTCTGGATGCGGGAAACGGGCTCTATAAAGTCGACCGTTATGTGCCCCCGGGAGATGAGAAACCGGCTTATCTGTTTCTCAGCCATTTTCATTTAGACCATATGATTGGTCTGCATACCCTGGTCAAGTGCAGATTTACAAAGGGTTTGAACATCTGCGGGCCGGCCCGAACACGGCAGATATTAGAAACGATTGTCAATAGCCCTTTTACCGTAGCCCTGGAAAGACTTCCCTATCCGACTTCTGTCCTTGAATTGCCTGAGGAAACAGACCGGTTGCCTTTTGCGGTGAAGACAATGCCTCTCTTCCATAGCGGTCTGACGTTGGGATTCCGGATTGAGATCCATGGTAAAATCATCGCCTACTGCCCCGATACGGGTTACTGTGAAAATGCCATTACACTGGCAAAATCAGCGGACCTGCTGATCACGGAATGCGCCTATAAAAGCGGAGAAGCCCATGAAAGCTGGCCTCATTTGAATCCGGAAACGGCGGCCAGGATTGCCGTCGAAGCGGGAGCGAAAAAACTGTTCCTGACACATTTTGCAGCCGGGACCTATCTGACCCTGGAGGAGAGAAAAGTCTCAGAAAAGGTTGCCCGTACAATTTTTACAAGCACTTTTGCCGCCATGGATGATATGCAAGTGGACCTGTAGAGAAAGGGCATAAAATGAACAGGTGCGAAAAGCCTCTGTCGAGTGGGGTTTATAAAATACTTTCAGAAAGATTGTTTTTCTAATTCGGATTGTCGTTACAGGCGAGAAATAATCATACAGCGGTGATGGGCTGAAAATCTATGTTTCTAAAAGTCCAGCCACTTCGATATGCGCAGTCTGGGGAAACATATCGAAGGGTTGGAGGATTTTCAAATTGAAACCATGATCAGCGAGATAGCGGACATCCCGGGCCTGCGTTGCCGGATTACATGATATGTAAATTACTTTCGCCGGTTTCAGTTGGATAACCGTGGAAAGAAGCGCAGGATCGCAGCCGGTCCTCGGCGGATCCAGGATGATCACATCGACACGGGCTTTAGGGCCGATAAAGTTTTGTTTGATCATGCGGCTGGCATTGCCTTCGATAAAAATTGCATTTCCTAATCCGTGATCCGCAAGATTCTTGCGGGCGCATTTAACGGCTTCCCCGTCTATCTCGATGCCGAAGACCTGGCGGGCATGGGGTGCCAGGAATAGTGAAAAAAGACCTGAACCACAGTAAACGTCCACGACAGTTTCCTTGCCTGTCAAGTGACTGAGCTCTAAAACGTAATCTACAAGCCTGTCCGTAAAAAAGGTATTGGCCTGAAAAAACCCCAGGTAAGGAACCGTGAACGGTTTACCCTTGGCCATTCGCGTGACATGTCGGGGGATACGGAAATCAGTCACGATTTCCGCTGGTTTTTCACCCGCCGGGTCAGACCAGATGGTCTGCCGTTCGTGAATAGCCTTCGTTCTGCCTGCGATCAGGTCCTTCCGGTATGCCAGACAGGCCTGATTGATGGTTTCCTCCACAATGACGCAATGTTCGATCTCAATCACCTGCCGGCCGGAGGTATCCATAAATCCTAAAACCGGCCATCCGTCTTTTTCCAGATAGATGTGGTAATCCGCTTTTCCGCGGTAGTGAAAGGGCCGAGGGGAAGGTATGACCTCCCACACGGGTGGCGACGAAAATTTTCCAATTCTTTTAAAAGTATCCATAACCTGGCGTTGCTTGATTTGAAGTTGATGATCATAGCGGATGTGCTGATACTGACAGCCTCCGCAATGGGTGAAATAGCGGCAGAGGGGCTGTTCTCTGTGAGGAGAAGGAATGGATAATCTGCGGGTTTTTCCTTCTAAGTACCTTTTTCTGACCGCGGTAATCTCAACCTCGACACGGTCTCCCTCCACGGTAAAGGGGACAAAGACAACCAGGTCGTGAATACGGCCTACCCCGTTCCCTCCGAAGGCAACGGTATCAATGGCGACTTCTATGACATCTCCTCTTTTCACATCTTTCTCCATGTCTGTCGCCATAAACCAAACAGGCCGAAAAGACCATATCTTTTTGCATTTCCCTTTACATCCCCCGTCAATGCTGGTAATTATTCTTCAGCAATTAAATCTTCCTGACTTTTCTGATTTTATTCTGAAAGGACATCCTGTTGGATCATCAAAATGTGCATCGCCTGACCCTGGACAGCAGAGAAATTATCCTCATTGGTACCGCCCATATTTCCAGGGAAAGCGCTGATCTGGTCGATCGCGTTATTACAGAGGAAAAACCGGATGTGGTCTGTGTTGAGCTCTGCAAAGCCCGTTTTGAAGCCATCCAGCAGAAGGATAAGTGGCAGGAAATGGATATTGTGAAGGTCATCCGGGAAAACCGTACGGCTCTGCTATTGTCACAGTTGCTGCTGATGTCCCTTCAAAAGAAGATTGCGGAACGTTTTAACATCAATCCCGGAGAGGAAATGCTCCGGGCGATCAGCCGGGCGGAAGAATCCGGGGCGGAAGTAGTCCTGGCAGACCGCGAAATCCGCGTCACCCTGCTCCGGACCTGGCGGATGATGGGGTTCTGGACCAAAATGAAATTCCTGTCCGATATAATTCTATCCCTTTTCATTTGGGAGGACATCACCGAGGAGAACATCGAAGAACTGAAACAGCATGATGTACTAGATCTGGCTCTGAAATCCATCGGCGAAAAGCTGCCGAAATTGAAAACCACGCTGATCGACGAAAGAGATCAGTTTCTTGCCTGCAGCATCCGCAATAGCCAGGGCCGTAAAATCGTTGCCGTCGTCGGAGCCGGCCACATTCCGGGCATCATAGAAAATATAGGGAAAGCGATCGATATCGATGAGATCAACACCATTCCGCCACGAAGTTTCTGGGCAAGATTCTTCGGATGGGGGGGGTCCGCAGCCATCATGTCTCTGTTTGTTGCCGGCTTTTTCTACTCAGGGGGGCAGACCAGTATGCATATGATTTTGTCCTGGTCGGTGATTACATCCATCTGCGCGGCGATCGGCGCCATGATGCTTCTGGCACACCCTTTCACGATTCTGGCTTCGGCCCTCTCGGCACCGATCGCGACCCTTCATCCGCTCATCGCCACAGGCTGGGTCGCCGGATTGACAGAGGCCACCTTCCGAAAGCCGCAGGTCAGGGATTTTCTCGATCTGAAAGACGATATCACCACGGTGAAAGGATTTTTCCGTAACAAAATCACACGAATTTTCATTCTCGTGGCGGTTGTGAATCTGACGACTTCGATCGGCACCTTTGTGGCCATCCCGGTGATGATGAAATATTTTCTATGAGGCGACAGAATTATGAAGGTTGAGAAAAATTCCATGCTCTGTCCGAATTGCCGCCGCCTGATCAGTATGGACGAGCCTCTCTGTCCATACTGCGGGTTGTCCAGACCCGGATTCCGGCGATCTTTTGCGCTATTCAGCTGGTTTTCAGAGGGGGGGCTGGATATTATCAAGTCCCTTATTTATGCGAATGGGGTCTTCTTCCTCTTATCGCTTTTCTTGAATCCATCGGCCCTGGGCTTTACAGTGAATCCGATGGGTCTGCTGGCCCCGTCCGAACGAAGCCTTTTTCTGCTGGGTGCAACGGGTGCCGTCCCCATTGTGCATTACGGCCGCTGGTGGACATTGATATCGGCATCCTTCCTCCACGGCGGCATCCTTCACATCTTTTTTAATATGGCTGCGCTCTGGCAGTTAGGACCCTTTGTTGTCCAGGAATTCGGCACGAGCCGCTTTGTGATTATCTACCTTCTGGCCGGTGTGGCGGGATTCTACCTGTCAGTCCTGGCCGGGATTCCCCTGACCATCGGGGCGTCGGCCAGTATCTGCGGATTGATTGGAGCGATTCTTTATTATGGAAAAAGCCGGGGCGGTTTCTACGGCGAGGCGATCTACCGGCAGGCGATGGGCTGGATCCTGGGACTGGTCATTTTTGGCCTCCTGATTCCCGGCATCAACAACTGGGCGCACGGCGGCGGGGTCCTTGCCGGTATCCTGCTTGCTTTTTTAATGGGTTATCAGGGCCGGCGAAGAGAGGCGTTTTTCCTTAAAATTCTGGCAGGAATTTGCATGCTGCTGACCATCGCCGTATTGTTATGGGCAGTCTTTCAGGCCCTGTATTTTCTTCTCCGGTAACATCGAGGCCCGGCATAAAGAGAAAAGGAATTCAGGATGGGTCCTCTTCCTTCGTCAAGCGATTAATCTGAGCAACAGTCCCTTGAGATAATGTCCTTCGGGGTGTGCCAGATTCACGGGATGATCTGGGCCAGGCCCCAGCCGTGCGATGAGCTGAGCTTCCTTACCGGCATCACGCGCTGCGGCGAGTACAATTTTCTCGAAAAGGTTTTCATCCATGTAATTTGAACAGGAAAACGTGGCCAGAATGCCGCCTTCTTTCAGATGACCTATGGCCTGCAGGTTAATATCCTTATAACCCCGTGAAGCCCGGATCACATCTTTTCTTGACTTGGCAAAGGATGGCGGGTCTAGAATAATAAGATCAAACAGCTCTTTCGTTTCCCGCAGATAGTGAAAGACATCCGCTTGAATGACCGGATGGTCCTGCACGGAAAAGCCGTTCCGATCAAGGTTTCGCCGGGCCATTACATTCGCAGGTCCCGATGTTTCTACGGAAATGACTTGTTTTGCCAGGCCATGGGCACAATAGACGGAAAAACCGCCGGTGTAGGAAAAGCAGTTGAGCACCATGGCCCCGAGGCTGATCCGGCCGACACGGTCGCGGCTGTCCCGCTGATCCAGGAAAAAACCGGTTTTCTGACCCGAGGCCATATCCACCTCAAAGACAAGATTATTTTCCTTGATTTCAATGGTTTCTGGAAGCGTTGCCCCATAGAGCAGTTCGGTCCGGTTAGGCAATCCCTCACGCTGCCGCGCCCGGCCATCACTCCGCTCATAAATCCCTGACGGTTTTACCTCTTCGCAAAGAACCTCCAGAATCATGTTGCGGTATTTTTCCACACCTGCTGTGTCGATCGAGATGACGAGAAATCCGCTGTAACGGTCCACAATTAAACCAGGGATTCCGTCACCCTCAGCGTTAATCAGGCGGTAGGCTGTCGTTTCCGGTGGGATGAACTGCTGCCGCAGGGCCATGGCTCTATGGATGCGATCTTGCCAGAAGCGATTGTCCATGGATGCATGGGTCTGATAGGTCAATAACCGGAAGGCGATGTCGCTGAAGGGATTAAAAAAACCAAACGCCAGCGGTTCTCCGGAATGGGTGACGGCGAGGACGATATCCCCCGCTTCAGGCTCCCCTTCCACGGTGTCCAGCGCTCCGGAAAAAATCCAGGGATGTCCTTTCCGCAGGGCTATTTCGCGTCCCGGTTTAAGAAAGATTTTGGGGTATGGATGGTGCATGGCATGGTGTCGTTATGTTCGGGTACCCCGGCACTGCTCCGGGGCACCCCGCATAAACGACTTTTATTTTACTGCCGCTTTCAGCCTGCTGATCATATCCGTCTTTTCCCATCGGTAATCATCCAGAAACAGTGTGATCGGGATTTTCCGGTAGATGGTCCCATTGAGAAGATCGAATTTTTTGATCATGCCCGCCGGGGTTAGATCAAAGACCTGCTCAATGATCTGCCCAAGTTTTTGATCGGGAATCTTTCCTGTGCAAAAAGTATTGACATAAATGGAAAACGGTTTGGCCACACCAATGGCATAAGCCAGCTGGACGGAACATTTAGCCGCGAGGCCGGCAGCCACAATATTCTTTGCCACATAACGGGCGCCGAAGGCAGCCGAGCAATCGACCTTTTCCGGTGACTTGTTGACCACGGAACCACCGCCCATCTGGGCACCAGGATAACCACCGTAAAACTGAACCACCAGCTTCCGGCCCGTCACCCCGGAATCAGCAGCACTGCAGGAGTTAATCGCCTGCCATTCTCCTGTCGGATTAAAGAGAAACTCGGTTTTCTGATCGATCCATTTCTTGAGGCAGTCGAATGCAATCTTCTGGGCCTTCACTTTGATTCTGCCTTTGTCGGATTTCTTGACGTTGCGATAATCGATGGGATTGGACATCAATACCTTAACGAGGCGGAGAGGCTTGCCGGTTTTGTCATCATATTCAACGGAAACCTGGCCTTTGCCGTCCGGCGCGAAGGCGGGATCGCCACAGGTCTCGAAGGCTCTCATCATCCGGTTCACCAGCACGTAGGGGAGGGGAAGCAGTTCCGGCGTTTCATCGCAAGCAAATCCGTACATAATCCCCTGATCCCCGGCACCGATTTCATGCTTCTTATTGAGGTCCAGCGATGTTCCCTGGTTGATATCCGGCGATTGCGGGATAATGGCGTTGAGAACACCCATGGAATTTCCGTTGAGCCCCACGGCAGCATGATTGTAACCGAGGGCCAGGACTGAATCACGGGCTATTTTATCGATGTCCACATAGACCCGGGTCCGGACCTCACCTCCGACGAGACAGATCCCTTTACCCAGGAAGACCTCTACCCCGCAATGAGGCATATTATGGAGGTTCAGCCCTATTTTTTTTTCTTCATCCAGAATGGCCGCAATGACATTGGCGGCAATGATATCCGCGACGACATCCGGATGTCCGACTTTGATACTCTCTGACGAAACTTGCATCTAAGTTCTCCTTTCATTGATGTTGCAAAAATAAAAACCCGCGCCAGAGCGCGGGTTCATTTTCACATGATATTGGCGCTTTAGCACATTTATATTGCGGAGCAATTTACCTTTAAATCACCGCTTGTGGATCGCACCTTAACACAAACAAACTAAAAATCAAGCAATTTTTTAGAAAAAACTTGAAGAAGACAAAAAATTCTGGAACATGATAAAAAGATGCAATCAGGAAGTTCTCGGGATTTTTTCTGAGCTGCTAAAGCTTGCCTATTATCAAGTTCGAGGGTATATTCTATCGACATTTTTTATGTGAAAGAGGTGAAAAAATGCCAGACTACTGGGTAAAAATCACGGAGAAAGAAGAAGATAAAATTCAACGCCATCATTATCTGGTCACTGCGCGAAATATCATAGAGGCAAAAAAGATCGCGCAAGAATTCATTCAGCACTTCTGCGACGAAGATGATGATCCGGAAATGGTTGCCGACGGGTATGCCTTCTGCAACAAGGCTATTATTGTCCACATTGCGGATATAAAGGAAACCACGAAAGAAGCCTTCAAAGATTTTCTTCTCAAAATGCATACGATTGAGTGGAAGTAAAAAGCCTGTCCGTCGCAGGCTGCCGTTTCGACAGATGGATCACGAGTCCATGAAGACTCTCTCGGGTCCATACGGATGAAAGCTTTGTGTAAACCATTTTTCAAAACTTCCCGAATGCCTGAATGGATCGTCGTTCTATCCTTAATAAGGGGTCGGACAGAAATCACTGATTTTATCGTCCCGGGGAAACTGCTGAGCGTAAATAGTCCCTTGATATTTATATGATTCCATGATATTCTTATATTGAAATTTAATCGGATAAGGTTACAGGTTCAGAGATTTTAGGCCTTGGTGAGAGATATCATGGCGTGATGATAAAACCCCATTTCGCATAGAAAAAATGGGGTTTTATATTTTCTGCCGGAGAATCATCGTGATGTTTCGTAAAATATTAGAGGGCTGGTCCATTGAGAGTAAAGGGCTGTATTACAAACTATCCGTGGTCTTTGCCCTTTTCTTCCTTGTTCCCTCATCGGGTTTTGTCTACTTTGCCATCAAGTATGATGCCTTTCATGATGAATATACTGCCCTGTTCGCGATTGCCCTGCTCGCTTCGTCATTCTTTGGCTATTCGTTGATCAGAAAGGTCTTTGACGATATTCGTGCCACTTCGAAGAACATCACGGAGACCATTACCAAGGATTTTTCCGGGCTGAATCAGTCCGCTACCACAAGCGAAATCCAGAGTATTGCACAGTCCTTTCGGGCGGTTGAAAATGAGCTGCTCAACACCTTCCGGAAATTAGACAGTCGGGTCTCGCAAATTTCGACCCTCAAGGAACTGTCCGATCTCTGTTATGTCACTTTTGATACAGAAGACCTGTTCTATATTACACTGGAGCGCGCCCTGAAACTGGCCAATGCGGATGTTGGATCGTTGCTGATTCTGGATCAGCCGAAGCGGGAGTTCTTTGTTGTTCAAGCTACCATTGGTCATGGAGAGATTCTGAGAAAAGGAGAACGGATCGATTTTGCCAGCAGCATTGCCAAATATGCCGTCATCAACAAATCGCCACTCCTAGTCGAGGATATTGAGAAAGACATCCGTTTCGGACGGGCAAATCTCTCCCATTATGGGACAAAGTCTTTTCTCTGTATGCCGCTGAAAGGAATCAAAGAGGTACTCGGTGTCTTGACGATTTCCCGGAGAAGTTCGGATATGCCCTTTAGACAGGAGGATGCCGACGCTCTGGCGCCCCTTTTGAGCAACGCCGCCTTCACCTATGACAATCTGGGTTTGATGAAGAGAAACGAGGAAAATGATCAGCATCTCAAAGTGACCGATAATATTTATCATATCCTCGGTTCCAGCCTTCGGGACAGTGAACTTTTGTATGCCCTTTTAAAACAAATGCAAGAGGATATCCCTTTTGACGTGGCCATGATCCTGATCAGGAATGAACACGCTCTGGACCGTATCTCCGTTCTTGAATTCTTTTCATCGATACCGACCAGCCTGATAAAAGGTACGGAATTTTCCTATGCAGGTTCCATCATTGATAAAGTGATCAAGCAGGAGAGCAGCCTTTTGATTGATGATGTTTATCAATTGACGCATCCGCTCGAACAGGATCTCTTCGCCAAGCATAACCTGATAACATGCTTTTTATCCCCTTTGAAAATCAGTGGCATGATCGGGGGGGTTCTGGCCCTGGGGGCAGTTTTACCTGACGCCCTGCGTGATGTCCGCGAACAAACGACCCGATTATCCCAGTTGCTTGCACTGGCTGTTGAAAAAGACCGCCTGTCAACATCAGTCATCAAAAGAGATCAGGAGATGGAATCGATCAAACAAATCGGGAGCCTCCTGGCTGCTTCAACCTTTGACATGGAAAAGGTTTTGAACCATACCATGGATATGATTCAGACGATCATCAACGTGGAGGCAGGCTCTCTGATGCTTCTGGATAAAGACGAACTGGCTTTCCGGGTTGCCTTTAATATCAGAAAGGATGTCAACATCGACATTCTTCAGACCCTGCGACTCAAGCTGGGGCAGGGGATTTCCGGTTATTCAGCCGCCCGGGGAGAACCTGTCATCGTGAGGAATGCGGGAGAGTCCCGACAATTTTATCCTGATATTGACCGGATGATCGGTTTTGAAACCCGGTCCGTGTTGTGTGTGCCACTCATATCCATGGGAAGGGTGATCGGGGTGATCGAGCTGCTCAATAAGCTTGACGGAGAATTTAATGACAACGACCTCCAACTCCTGCAGTCGATTGCCACCTCTGTGAGCATCGCCCTAGAAAATTCAAGGCTTTATCAGGAAACGCTTTCGATGGCTGCGAATGAAAGAGATATCCGCAGCATGTTCCAGAAATTTGTTCCCAAGGAAATTGTCGACAAGATTGTCCATGATGTTTCGGAAGAGAAACTTGAGATTGATGAACTCAAGACCTTAACCCTGATGAATATCGATATCCGTGGCTTTTCAGTCCTCGCTAAAGAGTTGGGCCCACAGAAGACGGTATCTATCCTCAACTATTTTTTCACCATCATGGGAGAAATCGTCTTCAAGCATCACGGGATTGTGGATAAGTACCTGGGTGACGGCTTCCTGGCCCTCTTTGGCGCTCCTGTTTCGAACATTTATGATGCAGACAACGCGGTGACGGCGGCTCTCGAGATGAAAAACGCCATGGCAGCCATCAATGAACATTTTTCCGATGAAATTGAAGTCCCTCTCTCGATTGGCATCAGCATTCATACAGGGGAAGCGGTGGTTGGGAATATCGGCTTTGAAAAGAAAATGGATTATACGGTGATTGGAGATTCGGTCAATGTCGTCTTCAAATTGCAGGATTTGACTAAATTCGCTCCCAACAGCGTGCTCATGAGTGAAAAAACTCTTCGTGCCATGATGAAATTACGTTTGGATATCCGTGAAATGGGAATGTACAATGCCGGTGAAGCTTTGGGTGAACTGAAGATTTACGAACTGCTCAGGATCAAGGATTGATGGGGATCGTGCGAAAACGCGCTTCCGGAATATCGGTTTGCGGGCGGTGTATTTATTTTGCCGGTTCGAGAAAAGGGAGAGGTTTTTCCTTCCGGTAGACAAGAGCCTGGCAGGAAGCGATGAGTTGATTCCTGTCATCGACCACCTGGATGTCATAGACGGCGGTTTTATGGGTCCGGTTTAATTCTTTTGCCTCAGCGGTTAATCTCGCACCCGCAGCGGGAGAAGATAAATAACTGATGTTCATATTCAAGGCAACGGCCATGGTACCATGAGAGTTGGAAGCGGTCTCGAAAGCTTCATCCATCAGGGCAAATAAAGCCCCGCCGTGAGCCATCCCGAAGATATTCTCCATGTCCGGGGTGAAGTCCATTTCGACTTTGGAATATCCTGATTCCAGATCAATCAACCTCAGTCCGAATTTTTCCGCAAAAGGCTCCCTCTCGACCTGCCTGAAAATTGCTTCTCTGACCTTGTTGTCCATGATGCCTTTTCCTTCGGGACGGCGTCAACCCGATTGATTCTCGTTCGAATTGAGCCGGCTATCTCTTCTCCGCAATGGTCTTAACCTTCGCCTGGAGGTTAATCAGATAGGGCCTTTTTTCCTGCAGAATGGCCCCTGTTTTTTCATAGTCTTCCCTGAAAATTCTTTGTACGACCGCTTCTCTGTCGCCGCTGAGTTCATGAAGATCATTCTCGATCCTCACCTTGAATTCTTTAGTCCTTTCGATTGATTTTGCAATGTACCCCTTTGCGTCTTCACCGGTCAACGTAAAATAATGGCTCATCATCAGGATATCCAGGTTCAGTGTGGCAAGCTTTTCAAGAGAGGCCATGTAGTCATTGTAACTCGATAGAAACTCGGGATGGATGGTCATATTCTTGTCATAAACGCCAACCGCTTCACCGGGAATCAGGGCCTTAAATTCCGGAATGAAAAAAGAGATCGAATCCCTCGTGTGGCCAGGTGTGGTGATCACCCTGAAATCGAGGCCCTTGCCGAGATCAATTTCCATTCCGTCTTCAAAAATAATATCAACATCCAGGCTATCAAAAGATGTATCTTCATGGCCGTTCTTTTTTTCGTAACCCTGGCTTAAACTCCTGATAAGAGCAATCGCGTTGGGTTTCTTGAATGTATCAGCGGCAAGTCGATGTGCGCCAATTTGAAGTTGACTGATCTTCCTTTTCAGAAAAGGACTTGCCCCGCAGTGGTCAAAATGGGAATGAGTAAGAAAGTTGAAACGGAGCCTGTTTTCATTACCGAGATAGGTTTTCAATCCTTCGAGATACCGGGGTCCCATGAAGGTCATGCCGGCATCAAAAAGGGCCGGCTGTTCTCCTATCATAAGAAACGCGGGAAGTTCGGGCATACCGATGGCGTAGAGTCCTTCCGCGATTTTCCCCTGGCTCTGAATAATCATGGTCATCCTCAAAAGGGGGATTTTTATCAAACCATACGATTGAAACCGGTTAATGCTCAGTCAACTCTCCAACATCACTCCCGCGGACCTGAGATGCTTTGGTTTGGCTCCCTCTTTCTTTAACTTTCTTCTGCCGATACTGAACATAAGCATCGCGGATTGCGATATAGGGATCGATGGACGCTTCCTTGAGAGACTCATAGTCGCCGATCTTCAGGGAGGTGTCGTTTACTTCCTGGTAACTTCTGACTCCCAACCAGAGATACCAGGGGTTGATATATGAAACAGGATACAAGAAATATTCACCGACGATCTCTACCGAATCCCGCGGGCTGGAAGGCCCAAGGACCGGCCACATGATGTAGAAACCATGTCCAACTCCATAGACTCCCAGGGTTTGTCCAAAGTCCACATCCTGCTTTCGGAGATTCAGTTCCTCGCGGGAAGCAGGATCCAAAAGTCCCCCGATCCCCCAAATGGTGTTTATAGTAAAACGGCCAAGCTCCGTAGCCGTACATTTAAAGTCTGCCTGCAGCAAACAATTGACGAAGCGGATCGGAAATGCGAGGTTAAAGAAAAAATTCTGGACACTTATCCGTGCAACCTCGGGAATGATCATGTTGTATCCCTGCGCTACCGGCTTGAGCACCCAGAAATAAAGTTTATCGTTGAACTGGTACATGGCCCGGTTGAAGGGTTCAATGGGATCCGAAATGGTTGCCGTCACTTCATCTCCACCACTCTCCTGCATATTCGTAAGACTTTCTTTGTCATCGACGCCATTCTCGTCCACCCCCTCGACATCGTCAAGGTTCCTCTTATCCTCCCCAACATTCTCCTGTGAATCCGTGAGATTTTCTTTGTCAGCGATGCTTCCACTTCTGGAGTTCACTGACATCTCCGGAGAGTTCAGAGAGATCTGTTCCGGGTTAGAGGCGATCGGTACCGGTTGGGTCTGGGACGGTTCCATAGAAGAAGCGCGGTAAGGGTCATGGGCACATCCCACGGTGAGAAGAGCTAACAGAAGAGTCAGTAATAATAAGCGTTTTACTAAGCGGATGCCACATCTAGTCTTCGAGGCAAGTGAAGCTGGGATCATGTTATACCCTATTGCGCTTTCACCTTTTTTCGCAGGATCTCAAGCAGTTGTTCGGGTGTATTTTTTACCAGGATTTCATTGAATTGAGTTCGATAGTTCATGACCAGACTCACATTCTCGATCACAACGTCGTATACTTTCCAGGTGCCGTTCACCAGGATCGCCCTGTAGGTGATAGGAATTTCTTTTGAGGAGGTGATGATTTTCGTTTGGACCTCAACCTGGTTTTTCGAGATCGTGTTTTCTTTATAAAAAACAGCTTTCTCGTTGGTATAGGAAAGGATTCTATCAATATAGGCCTTTTCCAGTACCTGGTGAAAGAGTTGTACAAACTCCTGGCGCTGGGCGTCATCCAGTTTATTCCAATTCCGCGCCAGGGTACGCTTCGCAAGTTCGACTTCATCGAACATACCCTTGTAGATAGACCGAAGTTTTTCTTTTTTTATCTCTTTGGCTGCCGCTGCTTTGAGCTTTGGATCACGCAGCACCTCAAATACTTTGTTGACATTTGCCTGAACCGTGTCAAGCGGTACGCCGGCATATACTGAAATCGACAACAAAAGAATGGCCACAATGCTTAATCCAACAATCTGTTTTTTCATGAATTACCCCTCCGAATCTTGTTACGACGCTATTGCTTCTTCACATCTCCAAAGGCATACTTGGCAATAAGGTCTGCGATGTTCACAGCGGGTTGCGTCTCGGCGATGGTTTCACCAGGTTTAAGGAGTGCGCCTGCGCCCCCGGGATCGATGCTGAGATACATGTCACCAATCAGCCCTTCCGTTTTGATGGAGGCAATGGCATCATCATAGATGTTTATGCCCTTTTGGATCCTTATTTCCACTACCGCATTCTGGCTTTTCTGGTCCATGGTGAGTTGTTCCACCCGTCCGACCTCAATGCCTGAAATATAAACAAGGCTGCCGACTCTCAAACCGGTCACCGTGGTGAATCGGCCGAAGAGTGAGTAGGAATTGTCGCCAAGAAAGGACATATGACCAAGTTTCACCGTCATATACGCAATACAGAGCAGGCCGATGACGAGAAAAATACCAACCGTTGTTTCCATACTATACTTTTTCATTTGCTTACTCCTCGACAGCGCACCGCAGCCTGCCAATTTCTTTTTGTTGAGATTTTGCAGAATCGATCACGGATTCTAATTCCGCGATGGGCTGGCCCTGGGCAAGACCGGCACGAATGATTAAGTCAATACATTCTCCTGAATCCACCCGCTGGTGGGCTCCAGCCCAAATATCGTGAATCCCTTGATCTTGAAAATCCTTGATAAAATCCTTCAGAATATCCTCGGACTCGGTTAGGTTCGAATAGGGGAGTATGGTAACAAACTCATTGATGCTGCGTCGCGTGGAAAAGCCCCCGATGGCGCCAAAGTGCTTATTGATATATACTCCCATGGCATATATTGTCTCTTGTGCCGCCTCGTAGCCCAAGCCTGCAACAATGGCATCGAGCGTGTCCAGCGTAAAAACCACGATAGAGTAAGTTTCCCCGCGGGTACTTTGTTTCAGTTGAGCATGATGCATGACATTGAACTGTCGCTTAGAGTGCAGGCCCGTTAATTCTTTTCGCAATCCTTCCAGGCTGCGGATAACTTCATCTTTGAAAGGGTGGGTGAAATTTTCCAGTTCCTCCGGAGTGCCTTGAAAAACAATCCTTCGATCATAGAGGGCAAGAATGCGGTTGGAAATAAAGTACACATCCGGTATCTCGTGGCTGACCAGGACAGCCGTGAAACCGAACTTTCTCTGGTACTGGGCGATCATGCTCAGAATTGCATTTTTTCGGACAGGATCCTGTCCGGATGTGGGTTCATCAAAGAGGACAATTTGAGGATCGGTTACCAGAGCCCGTGCGAGGGCTACCCGCTTTTGCATGCCCCCGGAAAGTTCAGACGGGAACTTCTTGGCTGCGTCAGCGAGTTCCGTCTGTTCCATTCTGGCCGCCACCATCCGGTCAATTTCAGTCTTTTTCAGGTTTGTCGTTTCCCGGAGGGGCAGAGCGATATTTTCATGGACAGTCATGGAATCGAACAGGGCGTTGTCTTGAAACATGTAACTCATCTTAGCAAGGGAGGCGGTCATCTCACTCTTTTTTATATCGACAATAGGTTTCCCTTGGAAAAGAATGGTCCCCTCGTCGGGTTTAAGCAGCCCGATGATATGTTTAAGGAGGACGCTTTTGCCGCCACCGCTGAGACCGATGATCGTCGTAACCTGTCCCTCATATATCTGCAGATTCACGTGCTCAAGGACCGTTTTGGTTCCAAAGCGCTTGGTGACGTCCTTGAATTCAATTAATGGAGCATCCATGGGTTTCCCTACATCAGAAAAGAAGTCACAACATAATCCGACACTAGGATCAGAACGCAGGAGAGCACGACAGCCGAAGTGGTGGCAAGACCTACGGCCTTGGCCCCATGGCTATCGGTGCGCATGTGCGCGAAATAGCCCTGGTAACAACAGACGGTGGAGACAATGAAGGCGAAAACGATGGCCTTGATAAAACCGTCCGTGACATCTTTCATCTCCATGCTAGCTTGAACGCGATAAAAATAGGTGCCGGCATTTGCCCCCAGAAGCAAAACTCCTGAGATGTAGCCGCCGACAATGCCGATGAGATCAAAAAGAGCGGTGAGCAGGGGAAAGCTGATGATCGCAGCGGCAATTCTTGGGCTAATGAGATACCTGAGCGGATCGATGCGCATGGTTTCCAGGGCGTCAATCTGCTCGGAGATGCGCTGGATACCGATCTCTGCACTGATAGCCGATCCTGCTCTGGCCGCAATCATAATGGCGGTGAGAACGGGTCCCAATTCCCTCACCAGGGTCAGGGCGACCAGGGTGCCCAGGGCCCCTTGAGCGCCGAATTTGACCAAGGCATAGTATGATTGGAGTCCCAGAACCATGCCGGTGAAAAGACTGACCAGCATGATGATCATCATGGACCTTGCCCCGATGTAATAGAGTTGCTGAAATATTTTGGATAGCTGCTTGGGTCGTAAAATCTTCAGCAGCGCCAAAATCAGGAAAACCCCCGAAGCGCCTAAATGATCTATCCAACTGATCGTAGCCCTTCCGATCAAGGAGAATGGCCGTGACAATGCCATGCCAAGCTGCCCCTTTGCCTCGTTTTCAGAGCCGTTCTGCGTGTTTGTAGTGAGTGCCATGGATAGAGTTCCCGTTATTGCTTTAATTCCGTGACCCATGCCGATTCCAGAATCGGCATTCTCCGATATCCACTCGGCATGGGCATGAACTTAATAAGAGTAAAGATGATACCATGATTACAGAATGTAGTCACAGATTTTTTTAATATAGGATTGTGGAGTGATTTACAATCAGGCATGTCTTGATTTTCAGCTTCGAAAAACCTGACGATTGGCTTCAAAAATCCGATTGGTAATAGCAGTTTAGAGGGATGCTGCTGATGTTAAAGAGGGGAATGCTTCCGGTGTAACGTCTTTTGTTTATTTCCGTTTGAAATTTTGCATGGATAGATTGAATTAGAAAATAATTCTTTCAGGAAGGAGCGCTCATCTCGTTTACCCACTACTGTTGACCGCTATTCTTTAATGAGCAGTGCATATTACTGGTTGAAAGGCTGTATCGGCTCTATACATTTTTCATTGTAAAATGGTTAAGGTTAGCATAGACTAATATTCTCCTCGTTTTGCATAAATAATAAAAACATACCGCCCTTACTAAGTTGCTGAAGAGCAAAAAAGGAGCCCTGTCATGGGAATCGATGCAGCAATGGATGAGATTACCAAGAACAACAGTGTCCTCTATGATCCGGAAGCAGCTTGACAAATCCCGGTCGTAATCGTGCATGAGGGATTCATTCCCTATAGATAATACGGACCCTAAACGGACACCTTTCTCAGGGGGGAGATCGTGAGGTTCTTTTTTTCCAAATCGATAAGAACACAACTTATCTTTCTTATATTAATATGTATTCTCCCTGCACTCGGTGTTTTCATCTATACAGGATTAAACCGCCTAAACACGGATGTTACAGAAGCACATCATGAAGCTATGAGAGTGCTGCAAAGTCTGGCGTACGACCATGAACATACCGTCGAGAGCACCAAACAATTTCTCATGACACTTGCCAGCTTGCCTGATGTCCAGAATCAGAATGCTTCCGCCTGCAATAAACTCTTCCGTGACCTGCATAAGAAAAACAAAGTATATTCAACCATATTGGCGGCAAATGCTGATGGAATGGTATTCGCCAACGCCCTGCCTTTTACTCCCTATAGTGTAAAGCAGAGAAAATATTTTCAGGATAGTTTACGAACAAAGGAATTCTCTGCGGGGGAGTATATGATTGGTATCGCATCAGGTCGCCAGTCACTTTCCTTTGCCTATCCGGTGATGGATTCCAAAGACCAGATTCAGACGGTGGTCGGCGTCGGTATCGACCTGGATCGCTACGGTCAGGTGTTCACAAAGACAAAATTACCCGAAGATTCCGTGTTCGTAATCTTTGACCACAGGAATATACGTCTTTACCGTTCTTACAATGCGGCAGATTATCTAGGGAAGGCCGATTCTCCCGAGATGATCAAGTATATGACAGCTCAACCTGAAGAGGGGATCTTTACCGGTTTCGGACCTGACGGGATTAAACGCCTTTACGCTTATAAAAGACTTTACCTGAAGGGAAGTACATCACCCTATCTTTTCATGCGTGTCGGAATCCCCAAGGAGAAGGCGCTCGCTAATGCCAGAAAAACCTTGCTGATCAACTTGGCGCTCCTGTGCTCTGCCCTCATCGTCATTATGGTCATCGCTTGGTTTCTGGGCAAAGCCATAATTATTGATAGGTTATATCGGTTGCTGGATACTTCTCAACGTTTGGGACGTGGCGATTTGACCGCTCGTACCGGCTTAGAACACGGCGAGGATGAACTGGGCCAAGTGACCAAAGCCTTTGATGAGATGGCCGGCGAGTTGGAGCATAGGGAGTCAGAACGCAAGTATATGGAAGAAGAGATACGGGCCCTTGCAATAACCGACCCGTTGACCGGTCTTTACAACAGAAGAGGATTTATAACCCTTGCGGAGCAGCAGTTGAAGATCGCAGAAAGAACAAAAAACAGATTGCTGTTGTTGTTTGCCGATCTGGATCACATGAAGTGGATCAATGATCATTTAGGCCATGTAAAAGGGGATGAGGCTCTCATCGAGGCGGCCGATGTTTTTAAAGAAGTATTCCGGGAAGCGGATATCCTTGCCCGCGTTGGAGGCGATGAATTTGCGGTCCTTGCTCTGGGGTCGACCATGGAAAACTCGGATATCCTCAAGGATCGTTTGCAACAGCAAATCAGCATCCACAACAATCGTGAAAATAGAAATTACGATCTCTCGATCAGTATCGGCATGGTTTACAGTGATTCCCAAAGCCCTTCTTCCCTTGATGAATTGATGTCCTGTGCCGACGCATTGATGTATGAAGATAAGAAAAGAAAAAAATTATAGACCTGATTTTGATTTCGGCAAATATATCCATGGGTTTTGCCAGACGGCTCATAAGCCGAAATCATTCGTATCATCTATCTAAGAATCATGGCTTTCTCGGGGCATATTTCCTGGCAACAGAAACAAGTGATACAAGTATCGGCATCCACTTGGGGGAGGTCGTCATTCATGGTCAAAGCCGATACCGGACACTGCTCGACGCAAATGCCACAGCCTGTGCACAATTCAGGATCAGCTTGCGGTCTCAAGAGCGTTCGATTATGAATCATCGTTTGCATGGTCTCGTTGCGGAAAATCGCTTGGCCACCTAACGGAGGAAGCTTGAAATCAGGCAGTCGTTTCAACTCCCCAATAACTTCAATCGTACTGAGGTCATAATCCCCCAGACCTGCTTCCTTTGCTTTCCGAAGAAAGTGCAGCCGACCTGGGTCACATCCCATCATCATTGCCATGACGGAATCCAGGGCTACGGCGTTGCTGGAAGCTAAGATCAGGCCGATGCTTCTTAGATCTGGAGAAGCCGGGCCATTGCCTTCCATACCGACCACAGCATCAACGATAAACAGGTCAGGTACCCGAAGCCGGAACACGTTGACGATCACTTCATGGAATCGTTCGGGGCTGCCTGCTGCTTTGTGCAGTTTGGCTTTCTGGGCGCCGGGCAAAAAGCCGTAACTATTTTTAATCGCTCCGGTGATAACGGTTAAACCGTGGGTTTTGAATTTAGGCATGCTGATAATAATATCTGCATCCAGCACAATTTTTGAGAGGCTCACTGTGGGCATGAACTCAGCATTAAAATCAACCTTCTGTGAGTCGTTTCCTATGTTTTGATAATAGCCCTTGGCTGCTTCCATCAGGCCTGTTATTTTGAAGCTTTCCTCATTTTCCCCATAGCCGAAAAGGCCCGGATTGTCACCCACAACAATGGAGGCAGGATCCATGGTTTCTACTTTTTCCACCACGGCGCGGAGCACCGCAGGATGGGTTACGATGCCTTCTTTTGCTTCTGAAGCTCTCAGCAAATTAGGTTTTATCAAGATCCTTTTCCCCCGCAATTCCATGGGGAAAATTTCAAAGGCCCGGTCTACGGCCGGCCGGACATTTTCATAGGTAGCAGGATGGATCATTACTTTTGACATGGTCTATCTTTTCCTTCGTGTGATCATTGGATTCATCTCAGGCCTTTCCATAAGAGAGCGTCTCCCTTCATTCCTCTTAGATTTCCTTTCCAACAGCGAAAGCTTTTCCCAGAAACTCTCCAACAGCGTAATAGGATTGTATTTCGGGTCCATAAAGTACCGGCCTTATTTTTATGATATCCGGCAGACCATCCTCTCTGAGCAGAGACTCTTCCACTTTAACGTCCACAATCTCGCCAATGAAGTGTGTGTGACTGCCGATCTCGCTGGTGCTGAATAGTTTACATTCTAAAATCATCGGGAATTCCTGAATGTAAGGGGCATCTACCTCTTCACTCCTCAAAGCCGTAAGTCCTGTTTTAGAAAATTTGTCCTCGTTTCTTCCTGAAGCCATACCGAAATAGTCGGCTACTTTAATCTGTGAAGCAGAAGGTACATTGACCGTAAATGCTTTGTGCTCCATGATATTGCCATGAGTATAGGTAACTTTCCTTATCGAAACAGCCACACAGGGGGGCTTTGAACTGCAGACACCGCCCCAGGCTATCGTCATTGCATTCGGCTTCCCGACTTTGTCGTATGTCCCAATGACCCAGAGAGGGGTGGGGTAAATTAATGTTTTGGCACCAAAAGACTTTTTCATCATACCTCCTTAAATTTTTCAAGGTTCGCTATATACTTTCTATCCTGTTTCATTGGAATCCGTTGGCTTAAATCTCACAGGTTTCATCAATAGAAAACGGTTTTTACGGGATCAGTCCCCTGGTGCTTGTTTTTTTACCGTACGTTATTCTTTAAGCGCCCCTGTAAAATTTTCCGGTACTGCTTTAATTGCGGCCGCTTCGTTGCCCAGGATGCATTCGATTCTGCCGAAATACTTGGGATACTCCGATCCAATGTAGAACTGCGATGAAAGCACTCTGCCTCCGTAGTATGCCGCCTCGCTGTTTTCTGAGAAGATCTTCTGCCGCTTTTCGCCCCTGGCATCACCAAGAATGCCCGTCATCCTGGGCGTGGTTATTGTAAGGCTCCACAGATGCAGCCACGCGAGGACAAGCGGGAACATGGCCTGCTGCAGCGGCGTTGCATTCAACACAAGCGCAAGGAATTTGCCCTCCTGCATCTGTGTTTTCATCATGTTAATGACCCCATCCAGTTTCTCCATGCCCCTCACAACCAGAGTAATGTATTTATCGGCTACCCTGCCCTCTGCCGCTTTGACCGTTTCGGCGATGCGCTTTTTAAGAATCGAATAATTGTAGTGATCACGATTCATGAGAATTTTTCGCATCTGGAGGTCAAGGGACTGAATGGCGTTGGTTCCTTCATAAATCGAGAAAACCTTGCTGTCGCGGGCATACTGCTCAACGGGATAATCCTGGCAGTAGCCGTACCCGCCATATACCTGCATCGCCTCTGCAGTTACCAGCCACGCGGCATCGGAGATACCCGCTTTAACGATGGGCGTGAGAATTTCAACAACCGCCATCGCCTCTTTCACCTCCTCAGCGGATGACGACGATAACGTAATGTCCCTGTTATAGGCGAGGTATAACGTCAGCATCCGCATACCCTCGATGGTACTCTTCATGTAAAGCAACATGCGCTTCACATCGGGATGCTCGACAATGGGCACCTTCGGGGCGTTCGGATTGAGATGCTGTGTTATATGCACTCCCTGAATTCGGTTCTTTGCGTAAGTGACGGCGTGCATATAGGCGGCACTCGAGACGGCCTGGGCCTGTATACCGGTGAATATACGGGCCTCGTTCATAAGCTGGAACATAATCTTCATCCCCTGGCGCTCTTCGCCCAAGAGATACCCCACACACTTTCCATGATCGCCAAAATTAAGGGTCGAGGTTGCGTTTCCCTTCAGGCCCATCTTGTGTTCGATTCCTGAGCAGATCATATCGTTTCGCTCCCCAAGAGAGCCGTTTTTGTTCACAAGCACTTTCGGTACGATAAAGATCGATATTCCCTTTGTTCCCTCAGGATCGCCCTCGATTCTTGCCAGTACCGGATGGATGATGTTTGGGGTTAAATCGTGTTCGCCATTGCTGATGAATATCTTCTGACCGGAGATGAGGTAGGTGCCGTCGCTCTGTCGCACCGCCTTCGTCTTGAGAGCCCCGACATCGGAGCCGGCGCCCGGTTCGGTAATGCACATGGTTCCGCACCATTCCCCCGTGATCATTTTATGGAGAAACATCTTTTTCACTTCCTCAGAACCATAAGCCATCAAGAGGTGCGCCGTTCCTGTGAGCGTAGAGCAATACATTCCCAGCGAGGTGTTGCCTGCGTTAAAATACTCTTGAGACGCAAATGCGATGGTGACTGGCATGCCGATCCCTCCTTCTTCCGGCGGAAACGCGAGGTTATGGAAGCCGGCCTCTATATATGCCTTGAATCCTTTATGGAATGATTCTGGTACCTTTACCTCATGAGTATCGGAATTGTACTTCAACCCGATCTTATCGCCATCGGCGTTTGACGTGAGAAACTGGTCAACGGCGATTTTTTCGGCAAGATTCAGTATATCCTCATACATGTCCCGGTCCAATTCAGTAAAGCGCTCGTATCTGTTTATTTTATCAATCTCCAGCATTTCAAAAACAACGAACCTCACATCACGTGAATCAACTAATGGATTTAATGACATAAAAAACCTCCTCTGAGAATGGATTGATTGGTAAATCGTCTCATCCAAGGATCATTTCTATGAGATGAGGTCCAGGCTCCTGCAATGCAATTTTGAGCTCTTTCGCCAGGTGTTCACATGTTTCCACGGCTACGCCGGGGACACCCATGCCCTGGCTAAGCTGAACCCAGTCGATGGCGGGATTTCTGAGATCGGTCAGCGATAAAACCTTCGGACCGGCTGATGTATGTCCCGCTCGCATAAGTTCTGCCTGCAATATTTTATAACTGCGATTTGAACAGATTAATGTGGTCACATTCAATTGTTCGCGGGCCTGCGTCCAAAGCGCCTGAAGGGTATACATGGCGCTTCCATCAGCCTGAAGATTGATGACCGGCCGATCGGGGCAGGCGACAGCGGTACCCGTAGCGCAGGGCATACCCTGTCCGATCGCACCACCGGTAATGGTGATGTAAGCATGCGGTGCCAGATTTGCTGCGATGGGGAAATAGGTTCCCGTCGAGGTAAGGCCTTCCTCAACCATGATCGCATTTTCCGGGTGAAGTGCTGCGACCGTTGTGCAGGCCTTCTCCGCTGTTAATTTTCCGAGTGGCATGTCCGGCACTCGATAACGGGCATAAACGGCCCGGACATCAGCGCCACGGGCTGGTGCATCCAGAGCATCCGCCAGAGCCTCCAATGCCTCAATCGTATTTTGTCTGTCCGTATCGATACGCAGCGCATTTACAGATTCACTTAAAAGAGAACTCTTTCCGTTCCGGTAACCGAAAAATGCGACGGGAGCGTCTGCACCCGCCAGGATGACCGTATCATAGGGTAACAGCAATGGGATGGCCTGTTCTGGAAAATAGGGAATGCGCACCGGAGCAGGTAATCCTGCACCCCGATCCATATAGGCTGGGAGCGTGACCGACAGCAGATCGCATCCCGTCAGGGCTTTTATCCGACCTGCCGCTTTCAGGCCCTGTTCACGCAAGCCACGTCCGTTCATGATGATGGCAGGCTTTCGGGCTGTTTTCAGGGTTCTTGCGGCAACTTCAATCCGATGGCGGTCTATGGGGTCGAAGGAAAAAATTACTTTAGCAAGCTCAGGGTCCGGATATTCCGACCATTGGAAGTCGTTAGGGACAATCAGCGTAGAAACCTGACCATAGAGCGCCGCGGTGATGGCGTCGGCTGTGTCTTGTGATAAATTTTCTGTAGAGCGATTGATTCGCTGCCACCCGGAAACGGTGCTGGATAGGGCGGCAATGTCCATCGTTAAAGGAGCATCCGCAGCAAGATGCCAGGAGGCATGGTCACCCACCACATTAAAAACCGGGCTATGTGCGCGCCTCGCATTATGCAGGTTTGCAATGCCGTTGCCGAGACCGGGTCCAAGATGCAACAACGTCATGGCAGGTTTATTCTTCATGCGCCCATAACCATCCGCAGCGCCAGTACAAACGCCCTCAAATAATCCCAGGATAGGCCGGATGGTGGGCATTTCGTCAAACGCCACCGCGATGGGCATTTCCGTAGTCCCTGCATTTGCAAAACAGACATCAACTCCTGCAGACGCAGCGGTTTTCAGTATGACTTCGGCTCCGTTCATGGTTTTTATCCTTTTTTAAAGTAATTGTTTTTTACACGGATCTGCATAAAAAATATACCACATTTTACATTAGGGTACTGTGGTATTTTTGTCTGGGAATCCCTCCAGTGCCGGGAGCGGCTTTTTTGGTTATTTCCAACTAAAATGTGATATAAAGAATCTATCCGTTTCAGCAAAATTCAAACAGATGGGGACCATGTTTTTCTGGATCGGAAGAATCATGAAAATGCGAAAGGAGTGAGCAATGGAGAGAATCGGCTGGATTGGTACCGGTGTCATGGGTAAGTCCATGTGCCTGCATGTCCTGAAGAAGGGCTATGACGTGTCTGTGCATAACCAGACAAAAGAGAAGACGGACGATCTCTGCCGCCAGGGAGCCGCCTGGTTCGACACCCCGGGGGACGTGGCAGCACAGAGCGATGTCGTTTTTACCATGGTAGGTGATCCGGCGGACGTGGAGCAGGTCGTCCTGGGAGGCGGCGGGATTTTGGAACGCATCCGGCCGGGCGCCGTCATCGTGGATATGACCACATCTGAGCCATCCCTGGCCCAGCGTATTTATAAGGAAGCAACAGGCAAATCCGTGTCATCACTCGATGCCCCTGTTTCGGGCGGTGATATAGGGGCACGGGAGGGGACGCTGGCCATCATGGTGGGTGGAGACGATGCCGTCTTCAAAAGGGTACTGCCCATCTTTGAACTGATGGGAAAAAACATCGCCCGTATGGGTGGACCGGGCATGGGCCAGCACACCAAGATGAGCAACCAGATCCTGATCGCCGGCACCATGATTGGCGTGGTGGAATCCCTCCTGTATGCCCAAAAGGCCGGACTGGACCAGGCTTGCGTTATTGATGTCATCGGCAAAGGGGCGGCCTCTTCCTGGGCCATCAACCAACTCGGCCCACGGATCGTAAAGGGCGACTTCTCCCCCGGCTTCTACATCCGGCACTTTGTGAAGGATATGGGTATCGCCCTCCTAGAAGCGAGGCGAATGAAACTGTCTCTTCCCGGGCTGGCTTTGGTAAACCAGTTTTATACCGCTGCCATGGCGGAGGGACTGGAGACCAATGGGACACAGGCCCTTTATAAGGTGCTCGACAGAATGAACCGTCCCTGAGAGCTGACGTTACAAGGCACACGGAGCTTCAAAAGAGACACCTCAAGATTCATGTAGGAAGTGCTTCACGAATTTCGCGATGATTCATTTTCTCAAATCTGAAAGAGGTTTCAGCGGGTCTGTAATATTTTTTTCAGCGCGTTCAGCAGTCTGGAAACGCTCTCCTCTCTTGAAGAGTATCCCATGAGGCCGATCCTCCAGATTTTACCGGCCAAAGGTCCCAAACCGCCACCGATTTCGATTTTGAACTCATTTCGCAAACGCCGCCGGATCGACAATTCATCTACGCCCTCAGGGCAGAGCACCGTATTCAGCATGGGCAGGCGAAAGGGTTCTTTTACCAGCATCTGCAAACCGATTTCTTGAAGTCCGCTGACAAGGGCCATATGGTTCTTCAAGTGTCTGCGAAAAACATTTTCAAGACCTTCTTCCCGGAGGAGCAGCAGGGCCTGGTAAAGTCCATAAAGCATATTCACGGGGGCCGTGTGATGATAGACCCGCTTACTGTTCCAGTAATTGGCAATAAGGGAAAGATCGAGGTACCAATTAGGAACCTTGGTCTTACGAGCGTTCAGCCTGGCGACAGCTTTTTCAGAAAATGAAAGCGGCGCCAGCCCCGGAGGGCATGAAAGGCATTTCTGGGTCCCGCTGTACAGAGCATCGATATTCCAATCATCCATACGAACTTCAATGCCGCCAAGGCTGGTGACCGTGTCCACAAGGTAAAGGGTATCCAGCCCTTTTAGCATGGCTCCGATTTCTGCGACAGGATTCATAACCCCCGTGGAGGTTTCTGCGTGGATGACCGCAACGATGTTGTAATGATTCTGCCGGATTCTCTTTTCAACAGTTTCCGGGATGACCGGTGTTCCCCAGGCAAATTCCAGGGTGCTCACCTCGGCTCCCAGCCTGCCGGCCACATCCGTCATCCTCTGGCCAAACACGCCGTTTACAAGGACAAGGACTTTATCCCCCGATTCGACCAGGTTCACAAAACTTGCTTCCATGCCCGCTGAACCGGTACCGGATATCGGAACCGTTAACATGTTGCGGGTGTTCATGGTTTGCAGGAGCATTTCCTTAATCCCATCCATAATTTTTAAGAAATAGGGATCCAGATGTCCAAGGGTTTTGCTGCTTAAGGCGGTATAGACCTCTGGCGGAACACAGGAAGGTCCGGGACCCATGAGTAAAATTTCTTCAATGCCGTCCAACAAATTATTCATCATCATGATCCTCCCCACTTTAAAATAAATGGCCTAAAAAACATCCTGAAAGGTCATTCGGCTCGTGTCACACCTTTTATTAAATTTCAATCATTGACAGCCCTCGTGGAAAGAGAAATGCTTGCGTTCAGTCTATTTACCGCGGAGCCTGATTATTCCATGTATCCTTTTTCAGGCATCAAATTGCAGCGGGTAAGTATGGCGCCTGTCGCCGAAATGATATTACCCGGGATAGAAACTTTTGCATGAAGCATCGGCCCTTCTTTTGCAACTGCCAACGGCCCGAAGGCGAAGAAATGATCGATGGACTTGTTGGCGTTGGTGAAGGAATTGCCGCAGGGCAATGGCTGCACCAGGGCAAAGACCTCACCGATGGCTATCGTCAGTCTTTCGGAAATCTCCAGGGCTTTTTTCTGCTCGCCTCTTTCAAGATTTTCGATGAGAGCCCGGAGCTCTCGGGGGAAGCAGTTGGCGGTGCTGAGCAGAAACCCTTCATAGGGCCCACCGGCATCCTTCAGCCAACGGGCATAGTCGCCCTCGGCGCCCCGCACGAAAAAAATATTCCCTTTATCAAAATCGGATGTCGCTATGCCATCCCGGCCGCCCGAGTCCTTGAAAAAGACCAGGTTGGGATACTTCTTCATAAGCCTTCCAAAGGTTTCAGGCGCCACCTCATTTTCGGTCACTTGGGGGAGCTGATACAGGGCCATGGGCATCCCGATATCGAGGATTTCAGCAAGACCGGCTTCAATTTCAACCTGTGTAAGCGCTTTCCCTTTGGCCGGGCAAATAGTAAAGCCGCAAACGCGCTTGGCTCTGAGCAGGCGGGCCACGTCTTTTTTGCCGGTCATGTCTTGTTGACCGATCAACATCAGCATGCTTGAAATGGTCTGCTTCATGGTTTCTATATCCGTCTTCAAGGCTCCCAGGAGCAGACTGATCTCGTGTTTCTGTGCTTGTCCTATCGCAAATTCCGCGACTTTTAAAGTTTCTTGATCATCCAGTTCCCATCCATCACCGGTCGATCCAGGGATCAGGAAACCCTTGACCCATCGGGCGATATGATTGAAGTGGGCAGACATTCGATCAAAATCAATCGTGCTGTCCTTTCTGTAATGGGTAAGTAATGGGCACCATAACCTGGGGACCCCGGCAGGAAAAAGGGCGTTGATGAATGCTTGTCGCTTTTCTGAAATATTATCCATGGAAAGTCCTTTTGCCATCGAGATGATGAAATATCATATATGACATGAACGAGTTTATCAAGCTCATCCTCTTTGAGGAAAGATTAGAAAAAATAGGGTTGTCTGTCAAAAAAGAGTAGACAGCAGCATCGGGTGTCAACGGCCCTCTCCTCCCGGATGGGACAACGCTGTGACTTGGAATTAAGTTCAATTTTTATATTGATTTATATGACGCTGTTGATTACAATGTGTCCACGATAACATTCAGGTTATGATTCAATATCAACCGTTTGAAACCTGAACAACTTACGGCCATTCATGATTTTCCATAGCATAATCTGGGAGGATTATGGAGAAGATTTCTATTGCAAAGAGAAGAAAAAGGGGTCCGTTGGAGTGGGAGAAAGGGCAATCTATTCAATCTCATGGCCCGACATTACCCCTGCAGGAACTGACGGAAATTCCTGCCCATGTATTGAGACAAAGTGCCAGTAACATGGATGAGGAAGTGTCCCCTCTGAAAGGATTTCCCGCCGATCATGACAAGGTTATATCTATTAAATTAACGCCGGAGCAGTATAATTTTGTCAGGTCGAGTCAATATTTCAATTATTTCCTGAATGGGGAATCCAGTGGTGTTTCATTAGATGTACAGCAGCATCCGGATGGACAAATTTTTTTCAACTTCCAATTCAAAAATGTGGATACTGTAAAAATGCTCAAGTCGACACATGTGTGTCAGATGCTGCAGATTGGCAAAAGCACCTTGATGACTCTTGTCAAGTCTCGAAAGATCAGAAGTTATAAAATAGGCAGGCTGAGACGTTTTTTGCTTGAAGATATCCTCGATTATTTGTCAAAAAGTGAAGAGACTTTTATAAATTCCAAGGTGTAGGCGTATAAGGGAGGATAAGATTTATGTATTACGAATACTGGGATCTTAAAAAGCCGCCTTTTGATAACGTTCCTGACCCGACGATGTATGCTGACTGTCATGCTTCCATCGAGAATGCCATCGCGGAAACCCTGTTTGCGATCGAAGAGGGGAATGAATGTGTCGCCGTGATTGTCGGAGATGTCGGATTGGGCAAAACGTTGTCTCTTCGTATCATTATAGATTCTCTGGAGCAGGAGAAATACAAAATTGCGTTGATCACCAATCCCGCCATGTCCTTTAACGAACTTTTAAGGGAGATTATCGGGCAACTGACCGGAAAGCAATGTGAGGAAAAAAGAAAAATTAATCTCGTGGAAATTTTTAATAAAATGCTTTTTGAAACGATCGATGAAGAAAAAAAAGTATTGATCTTTATTGATGAAGCAAACGCCATGTCTCCTGCCAATCTTGAGAGTTTGAGGCTGCTGACCAATATGCAGGACGACCGGAGGAATTTATTTACTATTGTGCTGGCCGGGCAGCTTGAACTCGCTCGGCGACTGGAACATCCGAAGCGGGCAAACCTGCTGCAACGGATCGGGACATTCAGCCGGATTGACAAGATAGAATCGGAAGATCTGGTCAGGGCTTATGTTCAGACCCGGCTCAAGCTTGCCGGTGGCGCACGAAACATTTTCACAGACGATGCTTACGGACTCCTGTGGGAGTACTCGGAACAGGGGGTCCCCCGCCTGATTAACAAGATCTGTAAATTATCATTAAAGGCAGGTGAGACCAATCAATTTCAACAAATCACGGGAGAGGTTGTTCATCAGATTGGTGAACGTTTCCGCAACTTAACCGGACCGGCCGTTCAGAAGAGGAAGCCAAGAAAAAGGTCGGAAAGCAAAGGGATTGCCGAGTCCATTGAAGAAAAACCAAAAGAAGTTTATGTCGAACCCGCTGATCTTTCCGTGGACGAGTTCCTGGACAGACGCCATTCTGCTGAACCGGCTTCCACCCAGGTGGAACCTATAAAAGAGCCGATGGCGGCTGAAGAAATGGCACCTGTCGCAATATCTGCTGAAGCTGTTGCCGTCACGGAGGAGGCCCCATCGGTTGAGAAAGACATTTCTGAAGAAATTGAAATCGCCGGGCATAAGATTACGGTCAGTATCCCTGTTCATGTCATTGAACAGGCGCAATCTTCAACTCCTGAACATGGTTTGAAGGTGGCAGGGGCGCTTGCGGCGCAAATCCTGAAAAAGCACCCGGAGCTGATGTCCTCCCCATCCATCGATCCGATTCATGTATGGAGTGATATTAGAAAATTGATTGTGGCAAGACTCAAGTAAGATGGGGATGTTCGGGAGAATTCAGGTTTTTCCTGCCATAAGCTCATCTAAGAGCTTCTGTGCTCTTTTCTTCTGCGGATTGATCGACAGAATAAAGTAAAGTCTTCGAATAATCTCCTCTTTTTTAGACTCATCCGGATTTTTACAATACTGCCTGTACTGACTTTGCGCCAGATTCACATTCGCTTCTTCCTGAAGGGGATTCAGTGAGAGCGACTTCTGGAAGGCCGTGATGGCCTCCTCATACTTTTCCATGTCCTCGTAAATGGAACCCAGGTTATTCCAGGCTTCCGCATGATTAGGATCAAAGGTCAGAACCTGCTTGAAGAAGATCATGGCCTTTTTGCAATCCCCCAGTTGGACGTGCAAATTTCCGAGGTTAAAGAGGGTGTTCACATGGGAGGGATTAATTTCCAGAATATCCTGATATTCCCGCACAGCTTCATCAAACATGTCATGGTGGTCATAAAGAAGAGCTAAGAAAAATCGGGGGGAGACTGCATGGGAATCCACTTCGATCGCTTTCTGATAGTGCTGCACCGCGTTATGATAGTTTCCCTCTAGCTCTGAGATGTGTCCGATGTTAAGGATTGCTTCAACGTTTTTTGGATTCAACGCAAGCGCCTGTTCGTACATTTGCCTTGCGCTCCCCAGCCGCTCCATTTTCTCGTATACATAGCCAAGGTTATTGTATGCTTCTGGATTCTTTGGTTCCAGTTCAACAACCCGGCGGAGACAGATGAGAGCCCAATCGTAATCTTCTCTCTGGAGATAAATAAAACCGAGATTTACATAGGCAGCCGTGAGTGTGGGATCAAAAATAATGCTTTTTTTGTAGGCTTCTATGGCTTTATCGGACTGGGGTTCAAGAAGGTCATATCGGCATCCCTCCATAAACCATTCTGTCGCTGAAGTTTTTTGGTCCATTGGATCTCACTCTATAGAAACGTCCTGTTGAACTACGGCCCTGAACCGCTGTGTTGAGTATCGATTTTTATCCTTTTTTTGTCAAGAGAAAAGGCAGGCCCGGATCTTTACTTTTTCAGTCTGGCAATTTCCTCTCTTGCCCTTGCCAGTTCCTCGTTTGCATCCCTCAGCTTGTTCAATAAGACCTCTTTCATGACCTGTCCCTGGACACGTTCAAACATGTCTCCGTATTTTTCTACAGAAAGCGTTCGAAGCGTTCCTTTTTCGCCTTACAGATCGGGCAGACTCCCGGAGCTTCATCCCGGGCGCATAAATAGCCGCAGACTTCACAGCGCCATACCGGATAGGACAATGAGTTGCCCGCTATGGACGCAGTATTTTCATGTCTCCGGGTCCGTTCTTCCGGAGCGGGTCGTCGTTCGGGGATGGAGCTGACCATCCTCTCGCCTTTGGCGACGGCATCAGAGACATAGAGGGAGCAGAAACAGGCCCCGTATTCCTCAAGGTCCGCATCGCGGTAATCACAGGGGCAGATAATATCCAGGTCATCTGTCTTGTCACCCACAGCCAGTCGGCAGGGACAGGCCCGGTAGCCGTACCGGGCTTCATTGGTCAGCAGTCCCGCAATCAGTTCTTTGGCGAAGGCAACATCCGCGGTGAGATGGTAGCCGGCTGCTTCGGCCTCCTTTTTGAGCTGATCATAGGTCCGATCCACTTTTTCGTCATTCATGGTTTCAATATTTCCTTGATCTTGGTTTCATCATACCCGATAATGCACTGGCTGTCATTGATAACGAGCGAGGGAAAAGAACAACGGGGATTCCATTTTTTGATCGCGTCCATTGCTTCCGTCCTTTCCGTACCCTGCAGGAGATCCACATCCGCGTAATAGAATTCAACGTTCATTTCTTCCAAGAGGCTCTTGGTTTTCTTGCACCAGCCGCAGGTACTGAGGGCGTAAAGCATCACGTGTCCCCTGGGGTTGCCTTTTACATGGTTTACCGTCATGTTGTTCACCTCGCGATTAAAATTTTTTAACACATCTGGAATCAAGATTTATGGATCAATCGGACATGATGATATTATCAATTTGAAGATATTTCAATTCAAATCAGGTTCATCCGGTTCATGCGTACTTCTCTTTCTGCTACGTTTACCTACAAGTCAATACGGGGAGCCATTTTCGAGAATCGAAGATTACGGTTTGAAAGAGAGTAAACTAAAGCTAAGGGGAGCGGTTTGTTATAATCTCTTATAAATGTAATTCTCCTTTAGCATAAAGAACCGCATGCCCTGAAATTCGTACACGATCTCCTGCGTTTTCACAGAATAATTCACCACCACGCTTCGAGAATTGAAAGGCGTGCAATTGATTCTTTTTGAGTCTGTCAGCCCAATATGGAATTAGTGTGCAATGCGACGAGCCGGTAACAGGATCTTCTAGGACTCCCGCATTTGGTGCGAAAAAGCGAGATACAAAATCCGATGTCTCGCCCGGTGCAGTAACGATAATCGCAAAGACATCTTTGAGCTGTTTCAATTTATCAAAATCAGGATTCATGTCTTTTATAACAGATTCATCCCTGAAAACCGCCAATAGGTCTCTGGATTTCAATACTTCAAAAGGTTCTGCTCCAAGGGCTTGGGAGAGTATAGGAGGTATCTCTGTCGGTACTGGTGCTCTGGCAGGAAAATCCATGGACAGAAGTTGGCCTGATTTGGCGACGGATAACAGACCGCTTGCAGTTTCGAAATCAACAGAGGACAGCGTGCTATCTATGAACGAGAAAATGACGAAAGCACTTGCAAGCGTAGCATGGCCGCAAAGATCAATCTCAACAGTTGGGGTGAACCACCTGAGATAATATTGTCCCTTCGATTTTGGCACAAGGAATGCCGTTTCAGACAAATTGTTTTCTGCCGCAATAGATTGAAGCGTGTTATCATCAAACCATGATTCCAAGAGGCATATGGCAGCCGGGTTACCGCCGAATATCTTTTTTGAGAAGGCATCAATTTGGTAAAAAGGTATATTCATATTTGGACCCTCTTTTTTAATACTTTAGGTTGATGTAGATTTGCATTGTCCGTAACATAAATTTCGAAGAAATAATATCAATGATTACATGGTGAAGTTCTGAGTATTTATCAAAATTGACACTCGGTAGGTAGCAGGAAGATATACGCATTAACTGGATAAAGCTGAAATAAGAACCTGGAATTTCCTCCTTTCTTGATCAATCGATCAGTATTTCCTCAATCTTCAATCTCTTTCTCGGCGCGGGCGACTCATTCGGATATCCTATGGTCAGCAACGCCACGACGGAAATATGGTCGCCCCATCCAAAAATATTCTTGATTGCCGCTTCATCCAGCAATCGGATCCAGCAAGTCCCCAGACCAAAATCCAACGCCCGCAACACGATATGTTCTACGGCAATCGCCAGATTGAAAGTTATCCTGGGAATGAGTTGCTCCACGTCCATCGTCTTGAACTGACCCGACCTGTCCATCAGAATCTTTACGATCCTTCCCTCTATCGCCCCAATCTTACCGAGATCCTGGATGCCCGAAACCGTGCCGCTCAGGAAGCCTTCTATATCCACACAACAGACCAGAACAACCGGCGCATCCGCAATGAATGATTGCCTGTGAGATGCCTGGACCAACTTCAATTTTGTCTCCTGGTCACGCACGATCTTGAACCGCCATGGCTGAGCATTAGAGCCGGAGGGAGCAAGTCTCGCTGCATCCAGCAGGGCAAACAGGTGCTCATCCGGAACGGGGTCCGGTTTATATCTTCGTATGCTGCGCCTTTTTTCTATAGCATCGTTGGTTAATAACATCATGCTTTCTCCTAAGGAAAATTGTGTAGTTCAGGAAGACATGCATCAACCGGATGAACCTCAAATTATCCTATCATGCTGACCGTTGGCGTATGGCCCTTATTCATACCGATCACCGCACCTGCCCCGCTTCGCCCCATACTGCAGTTTACCACGATCGTCTTGGCAAGAAAGGCCACACCCGGCCTTTCGTGGATATGGCCGCAAATGAGTACCCTGGGTTGTTTTTCCAGAATGAGCCGGCGCAAACCCCGGCTCCCCGCATGTAGATTTCCGAAGCCTTCATCCAGCGTTCCGTAAGGCGGAGGATGGGACACCAATACGGAATCCCGCCTGATGAGATGGTCCGTTTCTTCGATCAGACGCTTCTCCCGGAGGCAAATTCTTGAGCAGAAGGGAACAGGAATCGTACCGCCCAGGCCCACAAAGCTAACCCCGTTGATGGTCACTTTCTTTTTATGCAGGGAAGAGATATTGGGATACTGCTCCAGCAGCTTTTCAACTTCTTGCGAATCCATATTACCGCGCACGGCCAGAACGGGGATGGGCAGATCATTCAGTTGGCGTATCAAGGAAAGGACCTCGTGATGACCGGTGATGTCGCCGGCAATCACGAGCACATCAGGCTTCAGGAGGGTCACATGATTTTTGATCAGATCCAGTCTGTCCTGCCGACCGTGGATATCAGCCACAGCGTAAATATTCATCTTGGAGTCCTTCTCCATTCAGAATTTTCCGTGCTTGCCCTTCCCCAGACTGAACTGTATGGCTCCTTCCACGGTTTCGCCACTGGTAATCACCTTCATTCCCATCTGAAATTCAAGGGCCATCGCCTCATCAAGCGGCAGGTCAGATCCCCGATAGACAGACTCGCGGTCACTGCGCATGCAGATTTGGGGGTGTTCAGCGAGCTGAGCAGCCAGATTTTCAGCTTCCTGCCTGACTTCTCCCGGTTCCACAACGCGGTTGACCAACCCCATGCCCAGCGCCTCTTCCGCACTGACCGGCCGGCCGGTCAGGATGAGGTCGAGGGCACGGCTTATCCCGATCAGTCTCGGTAGCCGCTGGGTGCCTCCGTCAATCAGCGGGACGCCGAAACGCCTGCAGAAAACACCGAATACGGCATCCCGCTCGGCAACCCTTAAATCGCACCAGCATGCCAGTTCGAGCCCCCCGGCGAGAACGTATCCGGAAATGGCGGCAATTACCGGTTTGGACAACCACATTCGTGAGGGGCCCATGGGGCCCGGTTCATACATATCCATGTTCAGCCGGTTGGCTGCTTCAGCCAAGCCCTGGGATATGGCTTTCAAGTCGGCGCCGGCACAGAAATGACCACCAGCGCCGAAAAGTACTGCTACCGATAACCCTTCATCTTTTTCGAAGGCCTGGAACGCCTCCACCAGTTGATCAGCGGTCTTCCGGTCGACAGCGTTTCTGGCCCCAGGGCGGTTGATGATAATCGTGCTGATTTTATTTTGATTTTCGACAATCACTGCCATGTCGTGGATCTCCTCTTGAAAGTTCACGGCCCTTCGCATCCCCTCCCAGCGGGGGAGGGGAATGTTGAAGGTCAAGAATGCTCCAGCAAGGGAGGGGCGTGTGGGTAAAGTGACTTAAAATGTTTTCTTTTTCAGCAGACCCCTTTCCCGGGCGCCTTTTTCCAACTCTTCACGAAATTTCGGGTGGGCGATCTTGATCAGTTCCACGGCCCTTTCCGGTTCCGAGCGTCCGTAGAGATCCGCGGCACCATATTCTGTAACCACGTATCCCGCATAGTGACGGGGGACGGTTACCCGGGCACCCTGGGCGATATAGGGAACGATCCTCGATACCGTATCGTTCAGGGTTGTCGAGGGCACCAGGTTGATCGCCCGGCCGCCTTTGGACCAGAAAGCACCGATGACAAAGTCAAGCTGCCCCCCCGTTCCCGTCCGCATGAGGTTGCCGACGGACTCGGAAACGATCTGTCCCGTGAGATCCACCTCGATGGACCCGTTGATGGCTACGATGTTGTCCTCCTGGGCGATCACGGGAATATAGTTGGCATAAGAGGTCGGCCGGAACTCGCACATGGGATTGTTCCCTATCCAGTCATAGAGTTCCTTATCGCCCAGGGTAAAGGCCAGAACGATCTTGCCGGGATTGACCTTTTTGTACTTGCAGGTGACAACCCCCTTCTCAACAAGCTTGTGGGTTCCGGCTGGCATCATCTCCGTATGAATGCCCAGGTCTTTAAGGCCCGAATTTTCAAGGAGCTTGCTGATCATGGCCGGAACGGCGCCGATACCGACCTGGACGCAATCCCTGTCCTTCAGGAGAGACACCACGTTTTCGGCCATTTTAACCTCGAGGTCGGTCGCCGGGGGCGTGGGAACGGCGATAATCGGGTTGGGGTTTTCAACGAAGGCGGTGAATCTCGATACGTGGAAGTTCGTCTGTCCGTAAGTTCTCGGCATATTCGGATTCACTTCGCCGATGACCCACTCGCTCTGGTCCATGATCGCTTCGGTATAGAAGGTGTCCAGGCCGAGGTTGACATATCCATGCTCGTCCGGCGGAGTGACCTGGGTGATAATGCCGGTGCGCCGTTTCATGATCCTCTGCCTGTGTTCGTATTTTCGCCCGGCGTCCGAACTCTGGTACGGGATGAAGTTTGCCCATTCCGAGGCGGCCATCTGCTGCATGTGCGGGGTGCTGTAAAATCCACTGATAAAATTGAATGTCTCACGGTATTCGGGTTTGAAAAGCTTGTAAGGTCTCAAGGTCAGGCACGTGATCCAGTCCACATCCTTGAGTTCATCTTTTCTGTCCGCAATGGCGTCCGGAATGAGCATGGACGGCTGACCCATTAACAGCGGGAACCAGAAACAGTCGCCTGATTTAAGAATCTTTGCCGCATCCTGGGCGGTCATCAACTTGCTTTTATAATCGTCTTGCCAACTCATGAAGTTCCTCCTTTGATCTGTGATCGGTAAATGTCTCTGCTTTGAAAAATCCGCTAACTATCTTTTCAGATGCGGCTTCATCTTCTCCCATCAGGTTCCGGTCGTTCAATCACCCCCCCCTCAGAGTATTTTGAAATGCAAGCATCATATGGACTTCACGGGTCGTTCACCGGATCTTTAAAAAAAGGGTTTTGAAGGTTGGCGTTATTTTCAACCACCGCCGCTGATTGATTAGGAAATACCGCTGATTAAATATTCTGAATTACTATAAATATCAAGAACATTTTTCTATGCAATCCCCGCAACTTTCAATTGGACGCCCTTTTGTTGTTATGCTATGGAAACACCGTCGGAGCGGGTGACTGGGAAGCGGGAGAAAAAAAGTGGCTCTGAAAGAAGAACTAAGAACTTTCCTTTGGGAACAAGGTGCGGACCTTGTTGGTTTCGCGACACCAAACCGCTGGGTAGAGGATGGCCGTGTAGCCCTGCCATACCGGCCCGACCGTGTATGGCCGCCCGTGCGCACCGTGATCGTGATCGGTATCCAGATGCCCCTCCCGATTGTGGAGACAACGCCCTCCGTTCAACATCGCGATCTTTACAATACCTGCAACCGGGCACTGGATGATCTGGCCTTTGCGCTGTCCCGCCGGCTGAACCGGCTTGGACATGCCGCCATCCCCCTCAGCCGTGACGGCTACGCCAACATCCATGTGCTGATCCGGAAGCCGGCTGCCGCTTTTGCCCACACCTTTTCTGCCCAGTATGGCGGCGTCGGTCATATAGGCATCAACAACACGATTCTGACGGAAGCTTTTGGACCGCGGGTCCGTTTTGTCTCTGTTTTAACGGCGGCAAGTCTGCCTGCGGATCCCTGGCCGTCAAAAAACTTTTGCATCCGCTGCGGCGCCTGTGTCCGTTTGTGTCCCGTCCATGCTCTGCAGATCTCCAAAAAGGAACTTGCCGATCGAAAGATCGTCGTGGCGAAGTACAACCGTCGGGCCTGCGCCGAATGGGCGCGGGCTCTGACGGAGAAGGGCTGCTACCCCTGCGGCATCTGTATCAAGGTCTGTCCCGCAGGAGAGGACCGTGTTTTATATGGGCGCGGCAAGAGCCTGAATCACTACCGGCAGGAAACGGATGCGCCACAAGACACGGATGATCCCTATTATCGTGCCTGGGCTCATATCCGGGCGCATGGCAGCCTGATCGCTGAAGAAGATGCCCTTTCGCTGGCCGGACTGCGCTCTGTCGCGGAAAAAATCAGACGGGAGAGTGATACATCATCATGACGGTGTCATCAAAGGGACCTGAAGACCTGCTTGAATTTTGTAAAAACTGTGCAAAGGGACTGTCCGGCCTGACGGACGATGATGCCTGCATTCAGTTTGTTTCCGGAATGCTGCCGCAATTGATCTCCAATAAAGCGCTGTTTAAGCGGATTCTCGAAGGGATGGTCGCCGATGCCCCTTACCTGGAGCTTCGCTACGCCACCATGTTTGACAGCGAAGTGATTCTGTACCGCGATCCGTTCAATCTTTTTTCCGTGCGACTGTTTCTCTGGGAACCGGGAATCTTTGATCCTGTTCATGATCACAATGCCTGGGGCGTCATCGGTCCCGTTGCCGGCGAACTGGAGATTGTAAATTTCCGGCGGACCGATGATGGATTACGGGAAGGTTATGCGCACCTGCTGGAAACAGATCGGAAGACCATTCTGCCAGGTGAAAGTTATCACGTCCGGGGTTCTGAGACGATCCACAAGACCGGGAATCCCGGCAGCCGGATCACCGTTCAGGTCAGTATCTATGGCCGGCCGCAGGCAAAAAAAAATCAGATTAACGGCTTCGACATCATCCACCACCGAATTTTTCCCATCTATGCACCAAAAATCAGAAAACAGCGTCTGGCCAGGCAGGCCTTGTCTGATACTGATCTTCATTTTTCATGATTCATTTCCCTCTCTTTATATATTGGATTGCATCCCCTGAATTTTGCTCTATACCTCCGGTGGATACATGCTTTCAACGAGGTCTTCGTATTTTTCCATGACCATTTTTTTCTTGAGTTTCAGCGAAGGCGTCAGCTCACCGGTTTTTTCAGAGAAAGGTTCCCGGATGATCCGGTAGTCCTTGATCGTCTCGAACCGGGCCAGGTATTGATTCCGCTCCGCCACGTGCCTGGACACCATGGCCAGAAAATCCTGTTGATCCAGCAAATCCTGGGGGTTCTTAAAGGCAAATTCTTCCGAACGCGCCAGACGAGAAGCCTCCGCAAAGTTCAGCGTCATCAGGGCGGTCAGATACCGTCGCCGATCCCCGATCACCAGGACATTTTCAAAGAGCGGGTCTTTAAGAAACAAGCCTTCAATATTCTGGGGCGCGATATTTTTACCGCCTGAAGTAATAATCATATCTTTTTTCCGGTCTGTGATCGCGAGAAAGCCATCTTCATCCAGATGGCCGATATCGCCGGTCATCAGCCAGCCTTCGGGCGTAAAAACATCCCGGGTCTGGACGGGCATTTTCCAGTAACCCCTGATGACATTATCCCCTTTGACCAGGATTTCTCCATCCGGGGCAATCCTGACCCGGTTGCAGGTCAGCGGTTTGCCCGTCGTCCCGAAACGGTAGTCATCAATGATATTGAGGCTGACCGGTGCCGTTGTTTCCGTCAGGCCATACCCTTCAATGACAAAGATGCCCGAAGCATTAAAAAAGTCGGCAATCTCCCGGGAGAGAGGCGCCCCGGCTGCCGTCATCCAGCGGACACGCCCGCCAAGGGCGTCATTCAGTTTCCTGTAAACGAGCCTGTAGGCGAGTTTATGTTGCAGGTTCAGAAAAAGCGGCACCGGCTTTTTTCTTTCCCTGAGCGCGCCGACGCGGGCGCCGACATCCTTGGCCCAGGCAAAGACCTGCTGCTTCCAGGCGGGCTGCTCCTTGACCTGCGAGACGATTCTTGCGTAAATTTTCTCACAGACCCTCGGAACGGCCAGAATGATGGTCGGTTTTTTGATTTGAATGTCCTCGACGATGGTTTCGAAACTCTCGGCGTAATGGGAGGTGATCCCCACTTTCATGCCGTAAAAATGACCGGCCACCCGCTCGAAGACATGGCAGAGCGGCAAAAAGGGCACGGTAACATCCGTTTCATAGGCGGGGACCACCGCGTCCAGGCTTTCAAATACCGCCAGAATGTTGCGGTGGCTGATCATCGCTCCTTTGGGAGGACCGGTTGTGCCCGATGTATAGACAAGGCTCGCCAGGTCTTCGATCTCAATGGCATCCGTCAGCCTTTCGAACAACCCGGGTTCTTTTGACTCCTGTTCCCGGCCGGACCGGATCAGTTCTGCAAAGCTGAGCAGCATGGGGTCCGACAGGTCACAGCCCTCCGGGTCCATGATAACGATTTTTTCCAAAGCCGGACACTTGCCGATTTCATCCAGCGCCTTCCGTGCGGCGATTTGATCCTCGGCAATAAAAAGCCTCGCTTCGGAGTTACTGATGATGTAGGCCACTTCCGCGGCCGGAAGAGTCACATAGATGGGGACGGAACAGGCGCCAATGCCGATGATCCCCATATCGGAGGCGATCCATTCCAGCCGGTTTTCACTGAGAAGCGCAACCCGGTCTCCCTTGCGGATGCCAAGATGGTAAAGACCGAGACCGATGGCCCGGGCGGTTTCGTAGTACTCCTTCCAACTCCACCCCCGCCATTTCCCCTTCAGACGCTTTTCCACCGCCAGGCGGTCGCCGTATTTCCCGGCCTGTTGCCTGAAGATCTGGGACAGATTAGTACCCATGGTAGCCCTCTTTTGGAACGTGCAGGATCGGAATCGACCGTCGTCACGGCGCAAAGACAGCCGTACTTACCCTTTAAGGCATTTGAAGGGTAGCAATATTCGATTGACTCGTCAATCAATATATGATTTAAAAACATCAAAATTACGGGAGAGTAAAGATCAAACGATAAGTGTAACGTACTAAAATGGTTGCATTTCATTCTAAGGAAGGGAGTGAGCGTATGTCAAAGAGGGTTGCGATTGTATCGGTGGCACAGAATTCCGGCGCCGAATCGAAGGACAACTTCTATGACCAGGCCTATCGGGTCGCGAAAGAAGCGCTGGATAAGGCGGGGTTGACCCGGGAGGAGCTGGGGACGGTGGTGACGGCCTCGTCGGACATTTTTCACGGCGGCATCTCCTGTGCCAACTCTTACTACTGGGAAACCACCGGGGCGTTTCTGAAAAATGCCTCGCGCCAGGACGGAGAATCGCTCTTCGCCTTTTTTTACGGGGTCATGCGGATCCTGAGCGGACAGTATGACACCGCCCTGGTCATGGCCCTCTGCAAGGGTTCGGAGAATCCCCCGAACGACACCTGCACCCTGATGTTCGCCGATCCCTTTTATCAGCGCCCCGTGGGCCTGACGGAAACCATGGCGGCGGCCCTGCAGATGCAGCTTTACATGGAAAAGTACGGGATCACCCGGGAGCAATGCGCGAAGGTAGTCGTGAAGAATCTGAGCAATGCCCTGCGTAATCCCTATGCACACCGAAAGGGCTTGTATACCGTGGACGATGTGCTGAGTTCGGCACGATCCATTGATCCGTTGACAGAGATGGAAATGGCCCCCAAGTCCGAAGGAATGGTGGCCATGGTTCTGGCCACGGAGAAAAAGGCGAAAAAGCTGACCAGGAAACCCGTTTGGTTCAAAGGTTACGGGAGCTCCCTGGACACTTTTTATCTGGGGGACCGCGACCTGCTGGATGGCCAGTTGAAGAACGCGGCGGCCCGCGCCTACAAAATGGCCGGCATTACCGCTCCCGGCCAGGAGATCGATCTGGCCGAGTTGACCGAGCCTTACGCCTTCCAGGAATTGATGTGGTGTGAGGATTTGGGCTTCTGTGGCCGGGGTGAGGGCGGTCAGTGGCTGGACAGTGGCGCCACTGCCATGAACGGCAAGTTGCCCGTCAACGCGTCCGGCGGCGTTCTGGCCAATAATCCTTATGTCTCCAGAGGGCTTCAGCGTCTTGTGGAGGCAACGCTCCAGATTCGCGGCGAGGCCGGTGAACGGCAGGTCAAGAAAAAGGTAAAAACGGCATTGGCACACGGGACGCACGGATTTGCCGGACAGTGTCACGCCGTGGCGATCATAGGCATATAGGAGGAGGAGGGTGATATGGGAACAGTGGGTATCATTGGCGTGGGACAAACCCATCACGGCCGCCGGACGGAGATGTCCTATCCGGATCTGGTCCGGGAGGCGGTCGTCAGGGTCTTTGCGGATACGGGGCTCACGCCTGCGGATATTGACGGGGTGGTTTCGGGAACGATGCCGTCCATGATGGAAGGGATCGCCCTGACCCATTTCTATTTTGCCGATGCCATGCAGGCGGTCGGCAAACCGATCCTGAAAACGGAAACCTGCGGTTCCACGGGTGTCTCCATTGCCCACACCGCCTATTACTGGGTGGCGTCTGGCATGGCGGATGTCGTACTGGCAGTCGGGCATGAAAAAATGAATGAGGGCAACGCTCAGGCCACCATGACCACCGTCGTAGAACCCTTTTATCAGCGTTATTTTATCGCCGGGGCGCCGGGCGTCTTTTCCATGCAGTCCCAGATGTGGGCGGACCGTTACGGCATTCCGGAGGAAAAGATACGGGACGCAGCGGCCTACATCTCAGTGACACACCATGACAGCGCCTTTGACAATCCCTATGCGCATGTCAAACTGAGGGTGACGGCGGACGATGTCAAAAATGCCCGTCTGATTACCTATCCGGTCCGGCTGCTGGATGTTTGTCCCACCTCCGACGGCGCCTGTGCCGTCATTTTCGCCTCTGAAGAAGTCGTCAAAAAGCTGGGTAAAAAGGCGGCCTGGGTCAAGGGCGTCGGTTATCGCGGCGAGGAATACTATTTCGGGGACAGCGACAAGGGGGTCTGGCAGAGCGCCGTGCAGGCTGCAAAGCAGGCTTATAAACAGGCCGGCATCAAGAATCCTCGGAAGGAGCTCGATGTGGCCGAGGTCTATAATCCCTTTACCTTTCAGGAGATGCTCTTTTATGAGTGCTTTGGTTTCTGCGGATTTGGGGAATCGCCCGATCTGGTTTTGAAAGGAACCTTTGCCCGGAAGGGTGAACTTCCCTGCGATCCCTCCGGCGGTGTCCTTTGCACCAATCCCATCGGGGCGACGGGACTGATCCGTGTAGCGGAGGCAGCTTTGCAGGTCATGGGCAAAGCGGGCGAACACCAGGTTTCCGGCGCCAGGCTGGCGCTGAGTCACGCCATGGGCGGGGTGGATCAGTTCAACGGCGTGATGATTGTCGGTTCGGAATTATAATAAATCAGACGATTGAAGATAACGGAGGAGAGGATTATGGCCAAAGAATATAAGACGCTCAAGACGGAAATCAGACTTCCCTATGAACTTTCCTACGGTGCCACCTGGACAAGGTTCTTTGAAGGCATGGCGGAAAAGAAAATCTATGGGACCAAATGCGGAAAGTGCGACCGGGTGCTGGTCCCGGCCCGGAGTTTCTGTCCCCGCTGTTTCGTGGATACGACGGACTGGGTGGAGGTGGCACAGCAGGGAACTCTGACGGCCTGGAGTTATGTGAATTACCGGTATTTCGGGATGCCCACGGAGCCGCCCTTTATCGGCGCCCTGATCCGGCTGGATGGAACAGACGTGGATTTTCTGCACATGATTGGCGGCTTTGACATGAGTGACTTTGAGCAGACCCGGAAGATCATCAAAAACGGGATGAAACTGAAGGCCGTCTGGAAGGATGAACGCCAGGGACACATTCTGGATCTTAAATATTTCGAACCCCTCTCATAGGCGAAAAGACGGAAACGATCCTAAGTTAGGAAAAACAGGTTCACTGGGGAGGGAAGGTATGTTTATAGAATCCAGGTGTGATTTCTGCGGGGACTGTCTTGCGAAATGCCAATATATTGACTTTGATCAGCAGCAGGGCGCCCGTGAGTTCGAAAAACTGGTGAAAGGGGAACCCGTTGACTGGCTGAAAAAGTGCATCACCTGTTTTGCCTGTAATGAATTCTGCCCTCAAGGAGCCCGCCCTTTCGATCTCATCGTCCGGCGCATGGAACAGATGGGAAACTACGTGGATCCCAATCTGCTGGCAGCGGTTCGCACCCGCTTCACCGCCAAAGGCGACTTTCAGCCCCCACCGGTGAAAAGTCCTGTGCTGGCTCTCTGCACCATTGAAGCCGTCATTCCCTGGGTCTTTCAGGGGCAGCTCTTTGCGGACCTGGCTGTCGTCAAGGGGCGGCATTATTTCTGCAATGTCCTCTTTCCTCATATGGGAAATGAATCGATCCTGCGGGAAGGCCTCAAACCCCTGGTGGATAAGTACGCAGCCCTCGGTGCGGAGGAGATTATCTTCGTTCATGATGACTGCTATGCCCTGATGGCGGATGCCGCTCCTCAATACGGTGTTGAATTACCTTTCAAACCCGTTCACATTTTCGAATATCTTGTCAGGTATTTGAAAAGTCATCCGGATAAGGTCAAACCGTTACACTGGAAAGTTGCCTATCAGCGCCCCTGTGCCTCACGGCTGACGCCGGGCAAAGAAGCCCTGCTCGATGAAATATTTCATTTGATCGGTATCGAACGGGTGGCACGGCGATATGATCGTGAGCATGCCCTGTGCTGCGGCCAGGCCCTCAAGGGTTTCATGCAGCGGGGGGAAAAGTATCCGGCTTATCAGACGCTCAACATTCAGGATGCTAAGGATCACGCTGCCCGGGTCATGGGTTTTCTCTGCCCCATGTGCCTTGACGCGCTGGGCAAGCCCTGCCGGGATGCCGGTCTGGAGACTTACATGATCAGCGATCTGTGCCGTCTGTCCCTGGGGGAAACGCTGCCTGAAGAGGCCTATAAAAACCAGGGATAAAAAAGATTGCGATGGCTCCGGAGCCAGGCGGGTTCCGCATGACGCACTGGCTGAAGGAGGGAACAGATGCCTCACATCCGTTATGTCTGCCTGTCAGACTTGCACCTGGGTGAAGAAGACAGCCTGCTGACCAATCTGTCCGGCGAGGAGATTGATCCTTTTCATCCCAGTCCGGTCATGTGCCGGCTCGTCGATTGTTTGCGGCATCTGATTGCGGAAAACCGGGATCGGCAAAAGCCCACCCTGATCTTGAACGGGGACATCCTCGAACTGGCCCTGGGCCATGAGAATCAGGCCGCCATGGTCTTTCAGCGCTTTATTGAGCTGATTATGCCGGAAGGGGATGAACTCTTTGAGGAGATTATTTTTATTCCCGGCAATCATGACCATCACCTCTGGGAACTGGCCCGGGAAACCCAGTATCTGAATCATATCACATCCCATCTTCAGCAGGGCAGCCCTCTGCCCTTTCCCTGGCATGCTACGAACCTGTTTATGAAGCCCGGTCATCCGCTGGTGACCTCTTTTTTCCTGACCGACCTCGTTCAATGCTGCCGCAACGTCCGGAATTTCCAGATCCTGACCGCCTATCCCAATTTCGGTCTGCTATCCGAAGATGGCAGACAATGCATCATCTTTCATCACGGGCATTTCATTGAATCGCTTTACCACCTCATGAGCACCCTGAAGAGTCTGATTTTCCCCGGGCGTAATCTCCCACAGCATGTCTGGGATATCGAGGTGGAAAACTTTGCCTGGATCGACTTTTTCTGGTCCGCTCTCGGTCGTTCCGGAGATGTCGGAAAAGAGGTTGAAGTCATCTATGAGAAGATGCAAAATCAAGAACAGTTCAGGAAGATTCTGGGCACCCTGTCTCAAAGCATCAGGAAACGGTATGGCTTTTGGCACTATCTGGCAGCTTTTATCCTGCGGTTTTATCTTCTCCGAAAGATGACCGGAACGGAAAGATCAAAGGTCGACACCTTGTTGAGTGACGACGCCGGGAAGGGGCTCCAGGCTTATGTCGAGGGTGCTTTGCGAAAACAGATCCTTCTGGAGCAGCATGGCTCGATGCCCGCTCACATGGCCTTCCTATTCGGTCATACGCACAAGCCCTTTCAGAAGATGATGGCTTTCAAGGGGTATCCGGGGCAGGTCTATCTCTGCAACAGCGGCGGCTGGGTTGTGGAAGGTGAAGCCGCCCAGCCTCTGCACGGCGGGTCGGTGGTCTTGATCGATGAGCACCTGGAAACCCTGTCCATCAGGATGTTCAACGAGCGGTCTGATCCGGCTGGATACACCGTGGGGGTCGAGGAAGCGGCAAATCAGAAAAAGGCGCACAGTCCTTTTTACACGAAAATCAAGGGTCTCGTTGATTCATCGGCGCCTCCGTGGAAGACCTTTTCGGAGACGGTTGCCGTAGATATCCGGGAAAGGATCGATCATCTGCGGAAACGAATTAGTCAATCATAGAATGGAACAAGAAAAGAAATAGAAGGGGGGAACATGAATACCATCTATCTTGATCACAGCGCCACGACCCCCGTCGACCCGGAGGTCCTGGGGGCCATGATGCGCTATTTCGGAAATCATTTCGGGAATCCCTCCAGCATTCACGGTTTCGGGCAGGAGGCGAAGAAGGCCATCGAAGCGGCGAGAGGCCAGGTGGCCGCCCTGATTGGCGCCGATCCCGCTGAAATCGTCTTTACCGGAGGCGGTACCGAAGCGGATAACATGGCCCTGATGGGGGCTGCCTTTGCTGAAATGTCCGGGAAAAATCACATCATTACCTCGGCCATTGAGCATCACGCGATCCTCAATACCTGCAAATATCTGGAGACAAGAGGTTTCAAGGTGACCTACCTTCCCGTGGATGCCCAGGGGGTGGTCCACCCGGAAGATGTGCAGAAGGCAATCACGGATAAAACATTTCTCATCAGCATCATGCACGCAAACAACGAGATCGGTACCATTGAGCCGATTCCGGAGATCGGATACATGGCCCGTCAGCGGGGAATTCTCATGCACACGGACGCGGTGCAGACGGTCGGAAAAATCCCCGTCCGGGTGGACGACTTGAATGTGGATTTACTTTCGCTGGCTGCTCACAAGTTTTATGGGCCGAAAGGGACGGGATCTCTCTATATAAAGAAAAAAACACCGATGAACCCGATTCTCTTCGGGGGTCATCAGGAAGGCGGACGCCGGACGGGTACGGAAAATGTGCCGGGGATTGTAGGACTGGGCAAAGCCTGTGAAGTGGCCGCCAGAGACCTGCCGTTTCAGATGGACCGCCTGAATACCCTGCGAAACAGCCTGGAAAAACAGATGACAGAAAAGATCCCCAATCTGCTGATCAACGGACATCCTTTCTGGAAACTGCCGCACATCCTGAGTGTCTCCTTTCCGTCGATATCCGGGGAGTCCATCGTCCGCGAACTTGATAAACGGGGCATTGCAGCTTCGCCCGGCGCCGCTTGCACTGCCGATACAATTACGGTTTCTCATGTTATGGCGGCGTTGAATGTCTCGAAGGATTTTGCCATAGGAACGGTGAGATTCAGCCTGGGAAAGGGTAACAGGGAAGAGGAGATCACCCATACCGCAGAAGTTCTGACGGAGATTGTACAGAAACTCAAGGTCATGGCGGAACTTGAAGCTGCCGTGGGGATGCGGGGCTGCCGGTAATGATATTTTGCGAATAGAAATTAAGCGATAGTCAACATCGGTGCTCATTGACGGTATCTACAAAGCGGCAACTGTTAGTTTGGAATCGAAGTAGGGATTACCACTTGAAATGTTCTTGACGCTATGATTCAGAACAAACTCTGTCTTTTCCGTTCTTCTTTGCCTGGTACATGAGCTGGTCAACCCGGTTCACAAAGGCCTTTATGTCTTCCTGCGACTTATATTGAGCAAGCCCGATGCTCACCGTAATATAGACGTCTTTACCTGACACCGGGGAAAAAATCTCTTCCTCGAGTTCTGCCCTAATCCTTTCCGCAGTAACTGCGCCATTTTTACTTGTTGTCATAGGCATGAGGATGGTAAATTCCTCGCCGCCATAGCGATAGGCCGAATCCGTCTGGCGCAGGCATCTTTTGACCACCTGGCCGAATCGCATCAAGACCTGATCTCCCTCGATATGACCATAAGTGTCATTGAACCGTTTGAAATCGTCGAGATCAAGTAGGAGAAGGGTCAAAGGTTGTCCGTAGCGGTCTACCCGATCGATCTCCATTTTGAGTTGATGATAAAAATAGCGGGAATTGTAAAGTTGGGTAAGATCATCGATAATGCTGAGTTCACGGTATCTGCTCTCGCTCTCCTGCAGCAAAGCCTCTGATTCTTTCCGTTTGGTGATGTCGCGGCCAACACCGAATCTGCCGGTTACATCACCGGTGCTATCGCAAAGATTGGACGTCAGAAACTCGACAGCAACCCGCTTCCCTTCTTTATTAATTAATTCCGTTTCATAGGGAAGAGATGCATCAACCCTGATGCCTTTCCTGAATCTGTCTATGATGGCTTTCTTTTCATCCGGGGCAATAACAAATGTAAAGGGCTGGCCCTTGAGGTCAGAAAGGGAATAGCCGGTAATATTTTCAAGGTTCGGATTCACGTAGGTAAACAAACCATTCCGGTCCACCATGAAGACAAAATCATGGGTATTTTCGACGAGGGTCCGATATTTCAGTTCGCTATCGCGTCGCGCTTCTTCTGCCCGATTGCGGTCGGTGATATCGCGAACAGTAGCCTGAAGGTAGTCTTTACCCGCAGTGCTGTAATTGTTCAGGCTGACCTCTGCATCAAATAAAGTTCCATCGTAACGACTGTGCTTCCATTCAAAGAACTGCTTCTGACCTCTGAGCGCCGTCTCCAGCTTCTCCTGTGCTTTCTCCATGGATTTCTTTCCATCAGGCTGAACTTCTGGAGAGAACCGGTAAGGGGGCTGCCCGATGATCTGCTCCCTGGTACAACCGAACATTTCCAGGGTCTTTGGGTTACAGTCAATAAAGATGTTCTGATCCATCAAGAAAATAGCATCGTTGGCAGACTCGAAAAAGGTCCGGAACTTGGACTCGCTCTCCCGCATCGTCTCCTCCACCTGCTTGCGGTCGGTGATGTCTTCAAGGGTTTCCATAGCGCCGAAGAGATTTCCATGGGAATCCAAGATGCTTACTGCGGTAAAATGAAGCCATCGGCCCTTCTCCCCAAGATCGGGGAAGAAATCCGTCGCCTCGTAAGCCCCGTCAATCAAACTGGACTTGATATATTTCCCCTCGTACAATTGCGGGATCCTATTAATGACTTCATCCACGAGCAGATCCGCCATGCAGGGTCTTTCCGTGTTGTAAAAGGCCCGCCATTGATGTGTTGTCCCGATGACCTCCCCGGCTGGAATTTGGCTCAGTTTCTCCAGTGCCCTGTTCCAGTATAAAATCTGGTGATCCTTGCCAATCACAAATGTGGGAATGGGGGACCCTTCGGTGATGCTTAACAGCCTCTTTTCGCTTTCTTTTAGGGAGTCCTCCATATACTTATGCTCGGTGATGTCCATCGAGTTTCCCAGGATGGCCGGCCTGCCCTCATGTAAAATGGACGTGACGGTTTCCATAATCCAGCGGGTTTCTCCCTGTTTCGTGATAATCCTGAATTCGTAAGGGGAACTCGTTTCACCAAGCATCATGGCCCTGGCATTCTGTTTTGCCTTTACCCTGTCTTCCGGGTTGAGCAATAGAACCGCTTCCTGGTCCAACAGCTCTTCCCTTGTATAACCTGCATAAGATGCCGCATTGGAATTAATGAAACGGAATTTGCCGTCCTGCGTCACATAAACACCGGCCATGGATTTTTCGGCAAGCACCTTGTAAAGTTTCTCACTTTGCCGGATGGCGGCGTTGGATCTTTCTGTGACATAGATAATGACTGAAAAGAATATAATTAATGAGCATGCGCCAATCGTTGCCAGAATGCCGATCAATCTGTAGTTCCTGATACGATCTGTCGGGGTCAGCAGCACAATCGACCATCCGTCACTGTCAATGACTTTCCGGGAGACAAAATAATCCTTCCCTTCTAAAGTGACTTCCGTACCATCGGCAATTTCCTTTTTTAAAAAACCGGTTTCAGAGAGTTTATTGCCGAATTGCTGGGACGCAATCAATTTTTCTTGTGCTGTTTTGTCCAGCGGCCAGAGACTTTTTAGAACCATCGCCGGCGTGCTGGACAGAAAAATAATGCCCTCCGGGCTGATGAGAAAGCAAAAGGGGTATTTGCTGAAAAAGATTTCCATATCGTCAAGATCCTTTTTCATCGTGACCACGCCAATCACTTTACCCGGAAGATTCTGAACCGGATAGCTGGCATAGAAACCCCTCTTTCCGGAAGTCATGCCCAGCGCAAAATAACGAGCGGGTTTCCCCTTGGCCGCTTCCTGAAAATAAGGACGAAAACGATAGGATTTTCCCAAAAAGCTGTCCGGATCCTTCCGGTTGGAGGATGCCACCGTCATGCCATCGGTATCCATCAGGTAGGTCACGGAAGCCTTTATGGCAGAATTGTATCTGTCTAACGTGATATTGGCATGTTCGATATCCTGATCCCCTTTAGACAGCAATGCGGGGGAGATCCAGGGAGAACCGGCCAGGGCTTTAACAGCCCCTTCAAGGTTACTTAATGCATCGGATACATAGACGTGCAGGGTTAATGTGGAAGCTCGGATTTCTCCGATGATTTCCTCCCTGAATTTATTGCCAAGATAGTCTGTTACTAACCAACCGGCAACAGCGACGATCAGTAGAAGAATAACCGGTAGTGAATAAAATAAATGTCTTTTATTCATGCGCAAGATCTCTTAGGCAGGTAAAACTAAATCAATCACACATTCTCTTTTAAAGAACTCGCTTCTCGAAGCTAAAGTCTACAATGGGTTTCCTTGTGTGTCAATGAAAGACTGGCTACAAAATATGCTATGGGATACTGATGATTACGGGATGGAATCCTGCATCTTCTTCGAGGTTGATTTTTTGTGGACTTCAGAAAGAACGTAATAGCCCACCTGATGCTGTCCGTCAGATTGAATTTAGTTCAGGACATCTTAAGCGCAGCTCACCTCTATCCAAAGGCTAAGCTTTCCGGTGGATCCGGCATCCTAAACCTTTCAGATTGGGTGTCCCGAATTCCCTGCCCAGCTTCTTTGTAGAAGTCAGCATGTTGAAGTTGGATTTTTCCCAGTCATACTGGGTTTCAGGGTTTCCTTCAGGGAACCACCAGCCGTGTGCGGCGCAGAGAACCCGGGGATCAAGGGCATCCGTCAGATGGGCTTTCTGGCTGATCTTGCCGTACGGGGTTTCAATCACGACATCGTCGCCCTCCTGAATATTGTATTGCCGGGCGGTTTCGGGATGGATTTCCACCTGCGGGTGAGGTTTCAGCTTTCGCAGTTTTTCCAGCCACCGGTAGGACGAATGCAGATAATAACGGCTCTTGGCGCTGGTCAAAACCAGGGGGTATTCCGGATCGTCATCCTCCGGCAGGCCCTTATATTCCGGCAAAGGGCTGAGCTTGAATTTTTCGGCCGTGCTGAGCATCAGCTCCACCTTGCCCGTCGGGGTACGGAACCCCTTTTCCTCATACTGTCTGAAGCGGTCCGGACCCTTGAGATAGCCCTTTTCGCAAAACTGGCTGTAAGTCAGGCCGCTGGGTTTGACGACGTCTTCCAGGAACTGGTGATAGTCATCATACCAATGTTCCGCCGGGGTCATGAGTTTCCCCAGCTCATTCATGATTTTCATATCCGGCCAGCACTCCTCCGGGGGATCGACAACCTGGGGACGGGCCAGGATATAACCGTGGCCGATGCCTAAATGGCCGATATCGTCAAACTCGAATTGACTGGCGACGGGCAGGACGATATCCGCCATCGCTGCCGTGGGCGTCATAAACAGATCCGCCACGGCCAGAAAATCGAGTTTCGTGAATGCCTCATAGGTCTGGCGGCTGTCGGCATAGGACAGCATGGGGTTGCAGCACATCATGTAGGCCGCCCGGACCGGGTAGGGAATATCCTCCAGGATGGCCTTGCGGAAAAAAGCCGGGGCGATGGTCATGAGCCTGGGGATGACACGATGATGAGCGCTGATCATCTCCTTGGCCTTGGTGGGAATGAGGTCGGCCCTGACCAAAGGTCCCAGTCCGATAATCTTCGGATCATGGGCCTCCACGTTGCCGCCCGGGACATCGAGGTTGCCGCAGATCGCCATCAGATTAATGAGGGCGCGGGCCGCATCGAAGGTATGGGTGTTATGCTCGATGGGGTTGCCCCATTGAATGACGGCCGGTTTGGTTTGGGCATAGAACCGGGCGGCCTCACGGATCAGGTCGGGCGCCACCCAGGTGATTTCCGAAACCTTTTCGGGCGGGTATGCTTTGACATGCTCGGCCAGCTCCGGGAATCCGTGGGTCCACTTCTCTACAAACTCCTTATCATAGAGACCTTCTTCAATGATGACGTTCAGAAATCCCAGGGCCAGGGCGTCATCCGTTCCGGGTCTTAAGGGGAGCCAGAATTTGGCCTTCTTGGCAAGATTGATCTTTCTGGGATCCACGACAATCAGTTCCATGCCCTCTTTGATTTGCGACAGGAACAGGCTGCAGATTTCCCCCTCTTCGTTGGTGGACGTGATGTTGCTTCCCCAGAGCACGGCCAGCTTGCTCTTGTGGTGAAAATCCGCCACGGGATAAAAGCCGCAGGTATGGATGCCGGTGATCTCGCGGGGAGCATGGCAGACATCCTGAGAAGCAATGACGTTGGGAGACCCGAAAAGATTAGCCAGGCGGATCAGGATAAAATGATCCAGCCCCTTGGGCATGCCGACACCAAAGGCGACGCCCCGGGCGCCGTATTGCTCTTTTGTTTTCAGCAGATTCTCGGCAATCGTGCGGAGTGCCTCCGGCCAGGAAATCCGCTCCCATTTGCCCTCCCCTTTTTTTCCCACTCTTTTGAGGGGATGCTTCAGGCGATCGGGATGGGTCAGACGATCCGGTGAAGCGATCCCCTTCACGCAGATGTAGCCCTTGTTCAGGAAACCCTCCGGGTCCCCTTTGACGGCTTCAATCCTGTTATCTTTGACACCGACCAGCAGGGCGCATCCGCCGTGGTCCATCCGCGCACAGTGGGTCTTTATCCATCGCAGTTCATCGGCCATGAAACGTTGTTCTCCTTGAGTTGATTATTTGCCGGATTTCTATACCAGATCAGGGCTGAACATGGAATAAAAAATTTGACGGGAACGATCCAGGATCATTTGAACAGAACGGGGAGATCACTCGACGGGGCCGGGAAGTGGTGCGGTTATTTAAAACAACGGTGCACGCGGCAGGTCATTCCTTCTTGTCTTCGAGTTTTTTTGCCTCTGCCCCGTTTTCCACTTTCTTTTCTGGTTCTTCCATGGATTTTTTGAAGCCTCTAATCGCTTTGCCAAGTGAACTTCCTATATCGCCGAGCTTTCCCGGTCCAAAAATAACCAGGACAATGATCAGGATCACGACCAGATGCATGGGTTGAAAAAGACCTTCAAACACGATAACCAACTCCTTTCCTTGTTTTCGTAAATACTATCCTGCATCTTTTGATTAGTCAAATTGATTCTTCAAAAGGCCGTACCTTTCAACTCTTTCTCGAATCATTCCAATCACTAAATCTTATGAATTCTTTTCAAGAACTCAGGCAAGAAACAGCGCCATGATCGATGCCACCAGTGTGATGAAGATGGATATAATGAAAGTGGTCTTGATGACCTGACTTTCGATCCCCATGGCATCAATGGTGGCTGCAGCATTCTGCAATTTTGCCGGGGAAATGACACTGGCCAATCCCCCACCGATGGCTGTTGCCGCCGTAACAATCAAAGCATCCACATGAAGAAGTTTCGACGTCATCAGGTGGTACTTGGTAAACATCGCAATGGTGGAGGCTTCACTCCCGCTCAAAAAACCGCCGAAGAGTCCCAGATAACCGCTGATAAAGGGATAAAGGGATCCGAAGGCCATGGCCGATCCCTGCGACAGGATCCATATCATATTTGCAGCGGGTTCGACAATTTTCCACCCCATTTCAAGATTTTGCATGCCGGAGTTGTTCATCACGAAAGCGATGGCAAAAAAGATGCCGGCAGAAAATGCCGGCCGGGGCGCCCGCTTGATCCACTTGATCAGGGTCTGCTGGACAGCGCGCCTTGTCGGTCTGATGAAAAGAATCGAAAGAATCGTACTGATCAGGACCCAGGTATAAGCGTTCCAGAGCATTCGCGTTTTGATCGCTTGACCGGGAATGACCGATATCGGCATGGCGATTTGTTTATAGAGAAGATCAAACCAGGGCGGGTAAAAATTGATGGCAAAAGAAGCCGCGATCAGGATCATCCAGGGAGAAAGTGCCGTGATGAGAGACATCTCTTTTTCGATTTTCAGATCCTCCGGGGTTAAATGGGTCCGATCGATAATGGGTTTGCCTCGCAATTTCAGATAAATCAGCATCGCCACCATCGTGGAAAAACCGGCCATGACACCGGTCAGGACCACACCGGCGGCCAGAAAAGGGATATGACTGACGGCCACGGCAACGCCGCCATTCGTAAGTCCGGCAATGATACAGGGAATAAATCCCTCCTGCATGAGTTTCCACCGCCCGACGATCCAGAGCATACCGAAACCAATCAGTGTGGAGATTACCGGCAGGAATTTTGCGAAGACCTGGGCGGATTGAACGAGGGGTGTACCGGTAAGGTCCGAATAGACGACGAGGGGTGCGCCGAGAAGGGCAAAGGTACAGAGGGCATCAAATCCAAGCGCCGGCAGGGCTACGGCGACAAAGCTTGAATATCCCAATGCCACGAGAATCGGCGGCAAGATAGAAACGGGGGTTGCACCGACGGACACCAGAAGGGTTCCGGCTCCCACATTGATCAGCATGATCTGTACAGCCCTGTCTCCTGAAGCAAAGGTTTTCACAAAAACGGTGACCCTTCTCAGGGCGCCTGTTGCCTCCATGAAGGTAATTTGTAAAATCGAGGTCACCACCATCAGGGACACAGGAAAGGAGGCAATGATCCCTGCTGCCGAAGAGCGCAGGCCGACTTCCACGGAGGTGTTAAAAAAAAGAAGCGCGATGACCAGAGTGAGCAGCCATCCGATGATCCCGCTGATATCGGCGGCAAGCTCCTTCCGGATCATCAGAAATACAATGACGGCAATGGGAAGCAGCGTCAGAGCGACAGATAGCATCATGATGATATTCCTCCCTAAGGATGGTTTATGACAATTTAAATAAAGCCGGCAGATAAGTGGAGAGCGCCGGGAAAGCGATAATGATGGCCAGCGCCACGAGCATGATCAGAATAAAGGGGATCACAGCCCTGGAGACCTCTTCGAGACTGATCTTGGCAATATTACAGACGACGTAAAGATTGACGGCAACGGGCGGGGTCAGTTGTCCGATCGCCAGATTCACGGTCATAACGACGCCGAACCAGATGGGATCCCAGTTAAAGGTTTTCATCAGCGGAATGAGGATGGGGAGAAAAATATAATAGATGGAAATGGCATCCATCAGCATTCCTGCGATGAATAGCATGATATTGATCAGAATCATAATGATCCAGGGATTTGTGGACAGCGAGAGCAGATAACCGGAGAACTTGTCCATGACGCCGAGGGTGGAGCCCGTCCAGGCAAACAGTCCCGCAAAGGCGACGATAATCATGATCACGGCGGATGAGAGCATTGCGTCGCGCAGCAGTTCATAAAGGGCGCTGAAATTGAGTTCCCGATAAATGACCATGCCGACGAAAAGACCATAGAAGACGGCCACCACGGCGGCTTCCGTGGGGGTGAAGATCCCACCGTACATGCCGCCCAGGATGACAAAGGGCGCGATAAGCCCCCAGAAGGCCTCTTTGAAGGCCTTCCAGATTTCTCCGGGTGTGCCCCAGCGTTCGCCCTTCCAGCCTTTTTTCCAGGAGATGATGAAGGAGGGAATCATCAGAAAAAGTCCGGTAATAATGCCCGGAATGACCCCGGCGGCAAAGAGGGCGGGGATGGAGGTGCCGGTAATGATGCCGTAGATAATGAAGGCGATGCTGGGGGGAACGATAATCGCAAGTGCGCCGCTGCTGGCGATGAGGGCCGACGTGAAGGGTATTGCATAACCCCTGGCCGCCATCGCGGCGATCAGGATCGTGCCCAGGGCGGCCGTGTCCGCCGGGCCTGAACCGGAGATGCCGGCAAAAATCAGCCCGACGATGATGGTGACCAGCGCCAGACCTCCCGGGATGGGTCCGACGACCAGACTGATGAGATGAACCAGCCGTCTGGAGATGCCGCACCGATCCATGATCAGGCCCGCAAGAATGAAAAAGGGAATGGCCAGGAGCTGGAACTTGGCGACGCCGGCATAAAAAGTCGGAGAAATTCCCTGAACCCCGATGTTATAGTTCCAGATCAGTAGGCATGACGTAAACCCAAGCGCCGTGGCAACGGGAATGCCCAGAAAGATCGTGATGAGAAAAAGACCGAAAAGCAGGAAAGCTTCCATCAATCCGCCTTCCTTCGCAGGGCCCGAAAGGTCGCTTCCATGATTCTGAAGATGATCAGAACCGAACCGATGGGCAGCGCCAGGGTGTAAATCCACTGAGGAATCCCCAGGGCTTCCGTGGTGATCTGCAGTTGGAGTTCCTGCCCGATCTGGCCGATGCCGAACAAGAGCAGCAGGACAAAAACGATGATGCTGAGCAGGGCGCTGAGGACAATGAAAATCTTTCTGGCCGAGGCCGGAAACTTCTCGGCCAGAAAAGTAAATCCAAGATGCATGCCCCGTCGGAAACCCGCAGAGGCGCCCAGCATGGTGAGCCATACCAGCAGGGCGACCTCGATTTCCTCGGTAAAGGCGAAAGAGTATTGAATAAAGTAGCGGGTCAGCACGTTCAGGAAAGCAAAGACCGCCATGACGGCAAGCAACCCGGCTCCGAGGATTTCCTCGAACTGATCAAAAAATCGACTCAACGGCTTCTCGCTCAGGGCTTTACGGCCTTTTTCTTTGCCGGCGCTTTTTTCAGGGTGCCCTGAACGGCTTTTTCCGAAGCAGTCACCAGATCCACACCGATCTCCGGCACCCACTTGTCATAGACGGGCTTCATTTTGGCCCGGAAAATTTTCATGTCCGCCGGCGACAGGACGGTGACATCCATCCCGTTTTTCTTCAGGGTGTCGATCGAGGCCGTGCTGCCCTCCAGGCCTTCCCTGGCCGCCTTTTTCTGCCAGACGGCCGCTTCCGAGGCGGCCTGACGGAGGATCTCACGATCCTTGGCGTTGAAGCTGTTCCAGGTCTCCTTGCTGACGCTGTAGATCAGGGGATCGATGGTATAATGCCAGATCGTGGCGTATTTATGGGATTGCCAGAGTTTGTAGGGGATGATGATGGACGTTACCGGATTTTCCTGGCCATCCACCGTGCCGGACTGGAATGCGCTGATCGCTTCTCCCCAGTTCATGGAAACGGGATTGGCACCCAGGGCTTTAAAAATGTCAATGAAAATGGGTGAGCCCACCACCCTGATTTTCAGGCCGTCCAGGTCTTCCGGTTTTTTAATGGCCCGCTTGCTGTTGGTGACTTCCCGAAAACCGTTTTCCCCCCAACTCAGGGCGATGGCGCCCTTTTCGTCAAGAATCCGGATAATTTTCTTGCCGGGCTCGCCGGCCAGAACGGCGTCCAGTGCCTTATAGTCATGGAAAAAGAAGGGAAGGGAAAAGAGATTCAACTCTCTGACCGACGTGGACCAGTTGATCGTCGATGCCAGGGCGAAATCCGCCACGCCCTGCTTCAGCAGCAGAAACTCATTCGTCTGTTTGCCCGCAAAAAGCTGACCGCTGAAATAACATTTGATGTTGATCCGGCCATCGGACTTTTGCTTGACCAGGTCGGCAAACTTCTGGGCTCCCTGTCCCCAGGCATTGTTCTGCGCCACAACGACGCTGAGCTTGTATTCAGGTTTGTAGTTTGCCGTCCAGCCTGTTGCCGCCAGACCAAGAACGAAGGAAATAACTACGATAAAACCGATCCATTTGCTTTTCATGGGACCCTCCTTAAAACGGTTATTGGAAATGGGTGCATAACTTAAAATAAAGTTTCCCGTTTGTAAATTAAAAATCGATCCACCGGCAGACCGATCAGGATGCCGTATTTTTGTAGACCAGTCCGCGGGTCGAGCGGATCAGAACCATAATGCCCGGAATGATCAAGGCAATAAAGCCGCCGGACACCAGATAGATGGCGCCGAGATACCATTGATCTTTGACCCATCCGACCAGGTAGACCGACAGCGCCCCGACCCCGAAAATCAGTACGGAGGCAATACCATAACCGGTGCTTCGCCATTTTTGGGGAGTAAATTTTGCGATCAGGCTGTTTTCAATCGGCTGGATGCCGAGGGCAAAAAAGACATAAGCCGCCGCCGCCATGACGAGAGGTTGCTCCGTGAGGAACCCCATCAGGATCACACAGGGGAGGCTGATCACGTTAAAAACCAAATAAAGCCGGCGCAGGTCGTATTGGTCAGCCATCTTTCCTCCGGCCAGCTGTCCGACAATCCCGATCAGATAGACTAAGGAAGCCAGCAGGGCTGCCGCCATGGTCGTTGTCGCCGGCATATTGGGAAGATTCAGGCCAAGAAAGAATCGGGATAAAAAAGTCGCGTTGAATTCCAGATAGGCCGGCAGCACGACGATATTGATCCGGTAAGCCAGGCCTCCCAGGGTGACGATCAGAAAGAAAAGTAAAACGCGCAGCCAATGGTTTGTCCTGCGGCCTGTGGAAGGGGGTTCCGGAATGTCATGGCCTTCGATGGGTGTCTCGTCGATCTTTACAAAAATCAGGGCGATGCCCCAAAGGAGGCTGAAGGTGCCGATCGTCAGGTAGGCCATCTGCCAGCCTGCCAGCCAATTTAAAAGCCCTGCCAGGAAGGGGCCGACGATCAGGCCGATACTGCCGGCGACACTGTTGATGCCAAGAGCCATTCCCCGGTTCCGGACTCCCTGTGAAATGAGACCCATACCGGCAGGATGGCAGATGCAGGCGAAGATGCCGATGACGGCGAGCGACAGCATGAAGGAGGTTCCCGAGGATGAAAAGGCCGTCAGGAATGCGCCCAGGCTTCCGCCAAAGAAACAGATCATCAGAGCCCTGCGATTGCTGAAGCGATCAGCAAAATATCCCCAGGGCAGTGAAGAGAGGCCGAACAGCAGATACATGGGAAAACCCAGTTCCAGCACCCCTTTCAGGTCCATTTTCAGGGAGAGCATCAGGGGAATGGCCAGCACCGGAAAGGCGATCTCGTAGAAATGAAATAAAAAATGCGCGACGAAGGTAAAAAGGATGATCTTCTTTTCATTATTCATCAATATGGCAATCGGCGAAAAGGTTAATAAAGCACTCGGACGGAAATGACGTTCAAAGGATGATCTCTGCGCATAAACTTTTTATTTCCTGGCTGGCCTCGCTGCCCGGGGCGTAAGCCGTGACGGGAAGTCCCGCGATCATGGCTTCGACATAAGCGATTCTCTGATTTATTTCGGTCTGAAAAACGTCCATGCCATACAGCTCCAAGGCTTCTCTGACTTCCCGGCCGATTCGGGTGCCTACGATCTTGCGGCAGATCAGAAGTTTACCGGAAAGGTTCTTTTTCTGTTTTCTGACTTCTCCGACCAGATGAACCATTTCCCGACATGACCATATATCCAGCGGGCTCGGGCTGGCCGGGATAATCGCCAGGTTTGAGCACATCAGGACGGACTGAATCATGTCGCCAATGGCCGGCGGTGCATCAATGACCGTGTGTTTATATTCCTTCGTCAGTTCTTTGATGCGCTGATGAATATCCGTGCCGGGATAGTGGATGGCATCGAAATGGTTGCCCTGATCAATCCGCTTCCAGTGCATGACGCTGCCTTGTTGATCGGCATCAATGAGCAAGACCTTTTCTCCCTGCTCGGCAAGTCCGTGAGCCAGGTTGATGGCGATGGTTGTCTTGCCCACCCCTCCCTTCTGATTGACCAGACTGATGATCATGATGAAAGCAGCTCCCTTCCCTGTCGATTCGGCGATACATGCATCCATACAAATGGCATTGACCGTGCTTTATTCTCATAAGTCAGCGGAGAGGTCAAGGATTTCTGAGCGAAGCCTTGCAAGTTTTACATGGCTTTATTCCCCGGATTATGGTAGCAAACCTCCACGGATATCCACGTCGATTATCGTGGCCGGATTCGCCATGAATGAAGATAATTTTTAATGCAGAACAGGAGGATACACCATGGCAACCATTATGCCGGAAGGAGAGGAAATTCAGAGGGCCATCCAATGGGTTTCTGAGAATCTGGAAGAAAAGCGGGAACAATCACTCCAGAAACTGGTTGAAAAAGCGGTATTCAAATTTGATCTTTCTCCCGTAGATGCCGAATTTCTGGCGAGTTTTTTCAGAAACAGGAAATCAGGTTGATCAGGAGCTTCAGGGATAGAACCCTTCAGGAGGAGTCATGAAGAAGGCAGTCCTGTTTTCCGTCGTCTGTCTGATTTTGATGAGTGGCATGGCCTATGCACAATCCGCGAAGGAGGCGATCAAGTCTTTGAAGCGGATCGAGGCAAGGGCCGATATGGGGATCAATTATAATGAATATGTCCTTGCCGTCGCCGATGCCAGAGTCGAAGTCGAGATGTTTCTGGAAAGTGTGGAAGCAAAACAGAAACAATCGTTGACGAACATGATCAAAAAGATTCTGGAACACTATGAAAGGGTCCGGGAAGTCTGGAAATTGAAAGTTTCCAAAGTGGAGGATCTCGGGACCGTTTTCGGCCACTTGATCTGTCTGAGAGATGATCCGGAAGGCGCCTTGGGCCGCCGTTTACTGAAACAGTATCCGGAAGCAAACAAGCCGGTCGACAGCAAGGGTGCTTTGATCGTGCGGTCCAACAAGATAGACGGATGTGACGAGATCCTGGTGGATAACCTGATTCATATCATCTGGAAGGAGGCCTCCAGAGACTTACAGCAGGCGACGAGAATGCTGTTCTGAATGCCGCAACCGGATATTATCCGGGAAGCCAGGCAGAGAGAATTCCGATAAAAATCGAAAAGAGTATCGTGGCGATGACCATCACGTGGGTCAGCATGCGGCTGGATTTCAGCTTTCCGTCAAAATAAGCAGCGACCATCATGAGCATCGCTGAATGCATGATCAGGAAGAGCCAGATTAGCTTCAAATCGTTGAGTAATATTCCTATGGAGATCAGGAGAATGGCGATTCCCTGCAGGATCAGGACCATGCGTTTTGTGGTGGGCAGTCCCATGGCTACCGGCAGAGTTTGAATCCCGGCGATCCGATCTCCCCTGATATCCCGCATATCCCAGATCATTTCGTAAGTCATGGTACTGATGGCCATGTAAGTCAAGGCCGCATAAAATTTTACGTCCGCAACGTAACCACTTCGCATCGCCGGGTACAAAACCGTGCCAATCGACCATCCGATGGCGGAACTCAGGTTTTTAAATATAAACAGATCTTTGATACGCTTTGAAGATTTCCAGGGCATCAGGGGTGTGCTGTAAAAAAAACCCAGGGCAGCGGCCAGCAGAAGGGCAGCCGAGACCAGCCAGCGGGTGGTCGTCAGGATAATCAGTGCCATGGCGAGGGCCGCCACGGCAAAGCAGAAAATTCTGATCTTTTTTCTTTCCCGGACGGCGATGGCAAGATCATCAGGGCAGTTGATCCGGTCTTCCTGCTGATCTGTCAGACGGTTCCATTGACAGATAAAGGCAACCACCAGTGCCAGGATGACATAATCGACAACCCTGACCGGATAGGAAAGAAGCCGGGACCACAGCCACATCAAGGCAACGGCACTCAAAGTGATATGCAGCCGGTTGTCGAGGAATTCCCGGAAAAAGATTTTAAAGGAATGCATGGACGATCACACTCTCATATTCATCCTTCTTTTCAGGACAAAATCAGCCATTTAACTCGTTATGTCAAGGATAAATAAATCGGCACCGCAGCCCATAGGATGCGGTCATTATTTCATTGACACACAAAGTCGTTCTTCTTATATTTCCCCCCGACGGAAGCAAGTTTTTATCAAACCAATGGCGGACCGACCTTTGACAGATCATTTTAAAAGAAAAAAATGCGCATGGATTGTCAGCATCGCATGCCTGTTTATGGTTACCGGCTTTGTTCCTGTTCAGGCCCAGGAAAAACCTATGGCAGCAACACAGGCTGACGTAAAGCCCGCTGTGTCTGCACCTGCACCGGCACCTGCACCGGCCGAAGAGGAAAAACCAACGGCTGATCTGACCGTGTCGGCTCTGAACATGTACTATAATCAGGGTACGGTTTTAACCCGGAACAGTCTGGTGATCCAGCCGTCCATCGCGGTTGGCTACAAGGGCTTTTCCGCCACCCTCTGGGGGAATCTGGATACCAACCCCTATCCGCTCAATTCACCAGGCATGAAAAGCGCGAGTCACTGGACTGAAACGGATGCTACCCTCGCCTACAGCAAGACCGTGGGCATCGTCAATATGGGGGTGTCATACGCCTATACCGGGAATGCGGGAGACGCTAACAATGCTTCCGTTTCACATGATCAGCACGATCTCGGTGTGAAGCTGGGACTGAATACGCTGCTGAACCCGACCCTGAATATTTTCTATATGATCGATAATTCCCAGCGATGGTACTTCATGTTCGGGATCAGCCATACCTTCGAGTTCAACAAGATGCTGTCGCTGAAATTGGCTGCGTCGGCTGCCTATCTGGCCAGTGATGTGAATCCGGAAGAAATGGAGGGCACGCGCAATAAGATAGACGGTCAAGGAAACGTATCAGCACAAAAATATAACGCATTTCTTGACGGCGTCGCTTCCGTGGCAATGCCGGTCAAGGTCACGAAGGATATCACCGTCACCCCCAGTGTTGCTTTTGCTTTTCCGCTCTGTACCGATGCGGAAAACTATATGAAATATAACAGCCACACGGATGCATCAATGAGTTTTTCAGACAAGCCCGGTACGTTCATCATTTATGGCGTCACCGCCAGCTTCTGTTTTTAAACGATCCCTCCTGATGGCAGCGGGCCATCTCCGATTATCCAATACCGGCCCGATGATTTTTCAGCGAGAAAATCAATCCTTTAAGCATGCTTTGCCTCGCCCAAGGATGCAAAGGCATCCGTTGCTTCCCTGACAAAAGTATCCACGAGCTCCCTGTCCTTCTTCCCGTCCGGGTGCTCGACGCCGCTATGGGCATCCACTCCAGCCGGTTTCACTGCGAAAATGGCCTGTCGTACATTGGCCGGATTCAAACCACCTGCCAGAATGACCGGTCTGGCTGACATTTTCACCAGTTTCCGGCTGACTTCCCAGTCATGGGTCTTGCCCGTCGCCCCGCTCGCACCGGTCTCCGGATCGAAAGTGTCGGTGATGAAAGCATCCACATAAGGAGTGTATGACTGCATCAGGGATTCCAGCTCGGCAAAATTTTGATTCCGGACAATCAAACTTTTGATGAGGAGGAGGTCCTGATCCAACACCCTCAATCTTTTTAATTGGGACAGGCTTATTTTACCGTGCAACTGGACCTTCCGACAGCCTGTTTTTCTACAGAGGGTGATCAGTTCATCTGCCCGAGAGAGGTAGGTAATCAGAATGGCTGATGCGGTCGAGGGGAGTAAACGGATGATCGCTGCTGTTTCTTCTTCGGTGAGATCTTCCCGATGAACATCCAGCCGGAGCGGAAAGCCGAGTTGGTGAACTCCCGCGGCAATCAGCATCAGCGCTTCCTCCCGATTTCCAATGCCCGCAATCTGGATGAGCCCCTTCAAATCAGTCACCTTGATGGGATACCTTCAGGGGATCTTATAGAGATTATTTTTGCTGATATAGTGGCGGACAGCATCGGGAACAAGATAGGTGATGGACTTTCCCTCTTTTATCCGTTGCCTGATGTTGCTGGAGGAGATATCCAGGAAAGTGACCTCCCGGAAAAAAAGAGTATGACCTGTTGGCCCCCGGAAGCCACTCTGATCGGCATCATAGAGGAATTGAGAGGCAAAACTGGGTGGCAGGATGCCTTTGAGACCTTTGTTTTCATAGCCGGGCCGGGTCATGACGACGAAGTTGCACAACAGCAACAGCTTTTCCCACTCCCGCCAGGTCTGGATGGCGTGAAAGGCGTCCTGACCGACGATGAAATACAATTCCAGCTGCTTCAGATATTTCTCCAGGAAATACTCAATGGTGTGGACAGAGTAGGATTTACCCTTCTGCTGATTTTCCACATCGGAAAAGGAGAAGGAGGGATTTCCTTCAATAGCGAGGCGGACCATTTGCTCACGGTGATAGAAGGTCGTGATATCCGCATCGATTTTATGAGGTGGTTTTGATGCCGGTGTTAAGATGATGCGATTCAGATTAAAAATTTCCAGAATTTCCTCGGCGCAGCGCAGATGGCCGATATGGATCGGATCGAAGGTGCCTCCCAGTAGCCCCCATTTCATGTTCTCACCTGCCCGTTTCCGTAAATGATGAATTTGGTGGTGGTCAGCTCTTCCAGACCCATGGGACCATAAGCGTGCAGTTTGGTCGTGCTGATGCCGATCTCCGCCCCGAGACCCAGCTCAAAACCGTCACTGAAGCGGGTGGAGGCGTTAACCAGGACCGTGGAGGAATTGACCTCGTTTAAAAAACGCTGGGCACGCTCGTAACTTTCGGTGACAATAGACTCCGTGTGGAGAGACCCGTATTGTTCGATATGGGCGATGGCCTCATCCATATCCCGGACCACCCGTACGGACAGGATCAGATCCAGATACTCCCGGTACCAGTCGTCTTCAGTGGCCGCTTCGATGCCTTGCACAATGGCCTGCGTTTTTGCACAGCCTTTCAATACCACGCCGGCCTGCCGGTACTTTTCTGCCATCACGGGCAGGAACCGGCCGGCGACGGCCTGATGAACGAGCAGGGTTTCCATGGCATTGCAAACCCCCGGTCGCTGGACCTTGGCGTTCAGGCAGATGTTCGCCGCCATCTCTAAATCGGCCGTGTCATCCACGAAGATATGGCAGACCCCTTTGTAATGTTTGATGACGGGAATCTTGGACTGATTCACCACGGCCCGGATCAGGTCTTCGCCACCCCGGGGAATGATCAGATCGATATATTCCTCAAGCTGGAGCATTTCATAGACCGCTTCCCGGTCGGTCACGGGGATGACCTGGATCGCTGCTTCGGGAATCCCGGTTTTCTGAAGCGCATCCTGAAGGACACGGGCAATGGCCAGATTGGAATGAATGGCCTCGGACCCGCCCCTCAGGATAACGGCGTTTCCCGATTTCAGACAGAGCGCCGCGGCATCGGCCGTTACATTGGGACGGGATTCATAGATGATGCCGATTACCCCCAGCGGGATGCGCATCTTCCCGACGAGGAGGCCGTTCGGCCGTCGCCACATGGAGGTTATTTTACCCACCGGATCGGGCAGGGCAGCCACTTCATCCAGCCCCCTGGCGATGCCCTGGATGGTCTTTTCAGTCAATGTTAACCGGTCGATCATGGCCGCGGACAGGCCGGCCTCCCGGGCGTGCTCCAGGTCTTTGGCGTTTTCTGCAATCAGGCAGGAAGCCTGCCCGATGAGTGCCTCGGCCATGAGATGGAGCGCCCGGTCCTTCCGGTCTGGAGAGATGCGGGCCAGAACAGAGGAGGCTTTTTTTGCATTCCTCGCAATCTCGATGACATGAGATTTGATGTCCACTCAATCATCCTTTCCTGAAGAGACAAAAGGCATTGACAAACCGGCTGATGTTTGTGTATGAACCGCAATCTCCTCGACAGACCATCATCGCCAGGTCATAAAATCATGGCCGGGAGCATTTGATCCGGTGCCGTTACTTTACAAAACGGGCCTGGTTGTGTCAAGATCAATTGCCATGTTTTCCTCTCCGAGGCTGAAAGAATGAATCCTATCCGTGTCAAAGCGGGGAAAAAAGCTTATGCGCTGATCAAGGATCGTGGTTTCCACTTTGATCTGGTAACCACCTATTATGCGCCGGCGGCCGGTCCCCGGTGGCTGGTGGCCAGCGGTTTCGACCTGGCCCTGCTGCAGAATGGCGTCCTGGGTCAGTCCCAGCCGGTTTCCCTGATCGGCGCCTCGGCGGGGGCATGGCGGTTTGCAGCCTGGGTCCAGCCGGAGCCTGAAAAGAGTTACCGGACTCTGATGGAAAAGTACATCACGACGACCTATACCCGCAATGATACTTCCGCGACCGTTTTGAAGTCCCTGAATGCGATCATCGACGCCTATCTCGAAGATGACGCCCTGCCCTTCGCAATGGCCAGCAAAAATTACCGGCTGACCGTCCTCACCGCCCGGTCGAAAAACCTGATCGCCTCCGAGGTACGGTTGCTTCAGGCGCTCGGCCTCGGATGCGCCTTTCTCCTGAACGCCGTCAACCAGGAAAACATTTACCGGTTTTTCGAGCGGATGGTCTTCTATCAGGGCGCAAAACCCCCGCATTTCTGTCTGGTGAACGGGTTCCGGGGCCGGTTTATCGCCCTGAGCGAAGCCAATTTCAAGTATGCCGTGATGGCCTCCGGTGCCATTCCGCTGGTTGTCGGCGGTGTCAGTGATATTTACGGCGCACCGAAAGGGGTATACCGGGACGGCGGCATGATCGATTATCATCTCAACCAGAATTACGCGGCACAGGATCAGGATGTAACCCTCTTTTTCCTGCATCAGGAACGGGTTATCCCAGGTTGGATGGACAAAAGGCTCCAGCAGCGGCTGCCGCCACAGGATGTGCTGGACAATGTTCTGATGGTTTACCTTTCCGACGAATTTATTCAGCAGCTGCCGGGAGGAAAGGTGCCCGACCGGGGTGATTTTAAGACCTTTATCGACGACCCGCAGACACGAATCAGAAACTGGCAGCAGGCGGTCGTCCAGTCCGCCCCGCTGGGGGAACAATTTCTGGAACTGGTGGCCAGCGGCCGAATCCGGGACGTCGTCGAACCGATGTGATGACGAATATCGAAGCACTGAAGGCTGTCTTGAAAAAGTGCGCGCTCTGTCCCCGGCAGTGCCGGGTGGACCGGACAGCGGGTGAAACAGGGTCTTGCGGTCTTTCCGACGGGATTATCATGGATTGTGCCATGGCCCATTTTGGCGAGGAACCGCCGCTTTCCGGCTCAAGAGGCGCGGGGACCATCTTTCTGTCTTCCTGCAATCTGAAGTGCATCTATTGCCAGAATTATCAAATCAGCCACAAAACCAATGGCGAAAGTCTGTCTGCGGAGGGCCTTGCCCGGGTCATGCTTGCGTTGCAGGAGCAAGGTTGCCATAATATTGACCTGGTGACCCCGACACCGCAATTACCCGGGATCATCGAAGCCCTTTTCATGGCCCGCCGGCAGGGGTTGACCCTTCCCTTTATTTATAATTGCGGAGGGTATGAATCTCCGGATATGATCAGAATGCTAAACGGTCTGGTGGATATCTATCTGCCTGATTTCAAGTATGGCATTGATGATGAGGGACTGCTGCTTTCCGGGGTCAATGATTATCCGCGCTACGCCGTTGCCTCCATTCGGGAGATGATCGGGCAGACGGGAAAAAACCTTGAACTGGAGGAAGGCATCGCGAAAAAGGGTGTGCTGATCCGCCATCTGATTCTGCCGGGGAAGATCGAAAACAGTATGGCCGTTCTGGATTTGATTAAAAAGCATCTCTCTCCGGCCGTTTCCTTAAGCCTGATGTCTCAATATACACCGATTCCGGCCGTGAGAGATCATGCCCTTCTGTCCCGGCGGGTCAGCCGCGCTGAATATGATCAGGTGGTCCATTACGCCCTGGATGCGGGTTTCGAAAATATCTTTATCCAGGACGCAGATGAAAGGCACCTTTCACCGGATTTTGAGAAGAAACAGCCTTTTTCGTGGGAGTGCGGGACGTAAATGGATTTTTCAGGTCTTGGCAAGATGCTGCTGTGGATGGGCCTGATTGTGGCGGGCATCGGGCTTCTTTTCATGATGGGCGGCAAAGGTCCTTTTGCCTGGCTTGGCCGTCTACCCGGCGATTTTTCCTTCAAAAGCAGGAATTTCAGCTTCTACTTTCCTCTGGCGACCAGCCTGCTCATCAGCGTCGTCCTGACCTTGATTCTCTGGTTCATGAACCGCAAATAAACCGGAAATCTGTTCGCTAAAATCGGAATATCCTGTTTTATGCTTTACAGACGCGGCCTTTCCCCGAAGATACTCCGTCCGATCCGAACCATGGTGGCCCCCTCCTCCACGGCGACCCGATAGTCCTGTGACATGCCCATAGACAGCTCCTTCATCTCAACATGGGCAATCCTCTCGGCGATGATGCGGTCTCTCAACCCGCGCAGGGCGGCAAAGCAGGGCCGGGCTTCCTCGGGGTCATCGAACCACGGCGGCATGGTCATGAGTCCCTGAATGGACAGATTCTCCAGAGCAGAAACCTCTCTGACCAGCGGGATGACCTCCTGGAAGGGAACCCCCCGTTTTGTCTCTTCCCCACTAATATTGACTTCAATGAGCACCCGGGTGACACAGCCCGCCAGCCTGGATCTTTTATCGAGCTCAACGGCAAGGGCCATGCGGTCCAGGGAATGGATCATGTCGAACAGCCGGACGGCGTATTTGGCTTTATTGGTCTGGAGATGGCCGATCATATGCCACTCGACAGATTTTCCCATCTGTTCAATCTTTCGCTTGCCTTCCTGGACATAGTTTTCACCCAGGATATCCACCCCCGCACCAATCGCTTCCCTGATCCGCTGATCATCCACCGTCTTGGTGACGGCCATCAGCCGGACATCAGCAGCCCGGCGGCCCGATACCAAAGCCGCCTTCGCAATGTTTTCCCTGATGATTTCAATTTGATTTCTGATGCTCAGTTCCATCGCTTCACGAAATAAATTGAATGGCGCCGACCTCTTTCAGGACATCCACGACTTCGCAGAGCGGAAGCCCCATCACATTGGTATAGGATCCCCTGATTTCCCTGATGAAAAAAGCTCCCATTCCCTGCACGGCGTATCCCCCCGCCTTGTCGTAGGGTTCTTTGGAATGGATATACCAGGCGATTTCATCCTTCGGAATCTTTCGGAAGACCACTGCGGAGGCTATCACATCTTTAACGGCAATACCGCCGTCTATTCTTCTGATCGTGAAGCCCGTATAAACGGTATGCTCCTGACCGCTCAGCTTTCTCAGCATATTCCCGGCCTCCTCGGGTGACTTCGGTTTGCCAAGCACCTCCTGGTTGATCACGACAATGGTATCCGCTCCCAAGACCCAGCAGTCGGGATTTGCGGCGGCAATGGCGCCTGCCTTTTCTCCTGAAAGCCTCAGGACATGAGCCATGGGAGACTCTCCCTGCAGAAAGGATTCATCCGCCCCGCTGGGGAGAACGCTAAAGTCTAATCCCAGAAGTTTTAAAAGCTCCACACGGCGGGGAGAAGCGGAAGCCAGAATAAACGGTGCCGTCAAAAAGAGACCCATGAAGATATCCACCTTTGCCAAGTTTTACGATCCGGCTTATAAAATTTTATCTGGCTTTTTGCAATCTTTGTGTTTAAATAACATAGAGGAAACGTCCTGGAGTTTTCAGGGCCGTATTTTACAGGGGAAGGAGTTTTTCATGAAGAGAAAGAAAGTTATTTTTTCGATACTTTTATTAACACTATTCAGCGGAACCCTGCTGTTTGATCGGGCCGTCTTTGCGGCGGATAGAACCGTTCAACTGACCATCCCTGGCTGTACGACCTGAGGAGCACGAGCGAGGATAGGTTCTATCCTCAAAGGGATGGACGCGGGTATCGAATTCAACATGCCCCGGGATAATACCATTGTCGTCACCTTTGACGACGGGAAAACGAAGCTGGCGGATATCCAGAAGGCGCTCAAAAAAGGCGGTTTGGCCCCCACGGGGAATCCGGTTTACCTTAAGTAAAACCGTTGGACCCGCCTGTGCGGATTTGCCTCCGCCCAGGGCAAACAGGGTAAGCGCGGAATGTTACAGACAGGTTTTCATCTTGCCTTTTGCGAGGACATCCACGACCTTTTTAACGTCCTGGGAAGAGCCCCGCTTGCAGATCATCAGGACGTCATCAGTTTCGACAACGATCAGGTCATCCACATCCAGCAGGACCACGGGCTTTCCGGGACTGTAAACGAGACAATTCCTGCTGTCGATGGCGATCAAATCCCCCCGGACGGTGTTCCCTTTTTCATCCTTCCGGGAAACCTCCCAGAGCGCATCCCAGCTTCCCACATCCGACCAGCCGAAATCCCCGCCGATGACCAGAGCGTTACGAGCTTTTTCCATGACCCCGTAGTCGATGGAGATGGCTTCGGTCTTTCGATAGACCTGATCAATGGCCGCCGCTTCCCCGGACGATCCCAACACTTCTTCGATTCGGGAGAGACCCTGATAGAGATCGGGCAGCCACTGTTTGATGGCATTCAGGATGGTCGTGGTCTTCCAGACAAACATGCCACTGTTCCAGGAAAAACGGCCCTGCTCTACAAGCTTCTTGGCCTGTTCAAGATCCGGTTTCTCCCGGACCGACCGGACCTCAAAAATCTCTTCTCCGCGGATTACAGCTTTCGGGACGCCCTGCTCAATATAACCATAGCCCGTTTCCGGCGAAGTCGGCTTGATGCCGATCGTCACCAGATAATCTCCCCGCAGTGCCATCTCTGCCGCGACACCGAGAATTTTCAGGAATTGCGCCACATCGCCAATCAAATGGTCTGACGGCAGCACCAGCATGACGTCATCGGGCGTCTTTCTTAGGATGTGAAGGCATGCCAAACCGATACAGGGGGCGGTGTTCCGCCCGACCGGTTCAATAATGATATTGTTTTCCGGAATATCGGGAAGTTGCCTGATCAGCTCCGCAGCATGGCTCTGCCCCGTAACGATCAGGATATTTTCGGGCGGGATCAGGGAGCGGATCCGATCGATGGTTTCCTGGATAATGGTCTTTGAACCAACGATATCCAGCAGGTGCTTCGGTTTCTTTTCCCGGCTCCTCGGCCAAAACCGCGTACCCTTCCCCCCCGCCATGATCACAGCATACATAGGATGACCTCTCTCGCTGACAAATTTTTTAATGCATGAGTCGTTATTACTTCATGACTTCGGTTTTCTGCCGACGAGAATCTTCGTCGTGTAGACCACCAGATTTTCTCCTCTTTGATTTTTTATGGAATTTTTGGAGGCAATGACTCCCCGCTGGTCGTCCTTCGCTTCCATCTCTTCAATTTCAACTTCACAATGAATGGTGTCGCCGATCTTTGTGGCACCGGTGAACCGCACTGAATCCATACCATAAAAAGCAATAAAGGATTTGGGGAGGGCCACATACATGCCGAGCCGGAACATCAGTGCACTGCCCACACAGAGGGTCAGCATGCCGTGGGCGATGCGTTCGCCGAAAAAGGTCTTTTTAGCAAATTCTACGTTCGTGTGCAGGGGATGCCAGTCCCCCGTAAAGGCGGAAAACAGGACGATATCCGTTTCCGTGATCGTTCGTCCGGGAGATTTTAATTTCTCACCGACCGTATAATCCTCGTAATACAGTTTCTCCATAACTTCCTCCCTTCCCTCGCTATAATCTTTCTATGATTCCTGGAAAATGGCTTTTCCTTTTGCAAACTATTTTTCAGGAATCTCTCATCCATCTGAAAAAAACCCTCATAAAATCTGAGGGGGAAAAAGGGGACAGATTTATTTTTCTGATTTTCTCGGTCTTCCTTGCCCCCGAAATTCCACCTGTCTTTCAATTTTCTTTTCTATCTCATCCACGTATTGTGAACTGCCGGTCCACTGTCCCCTTTTTCTCTTATTCCTTCGGAACCATTCCATATCTTTCAGCATAGCTATGGCGGGAAGCCGAGAAAGCGATATAACTAATGGGTGAGGACGTCATCGGTATGACGGATAACATCCACAATCCAGGCGTTCAGACTCTTGCCCGACGCCTTGGCCATAGTTGCCGCCTTATCGTACAACTCCTGGGAAAGGCGAAGGTTTAATCTGCCGGATGTTTTCCTGTAGGGAGAAACCCCTTCCTCGGCACACATATCAAGAAAGACCTTCAAGGAAGTTTCCCCTTCGCGGCGCAATCCATCGATATCGGTTGAGTAAAAATCGGCGCCACCGTTCAGCCCCATAAACTCACCCCGGAACATATTGATCTCGGGGTCGAAGGCGATAACAGCCTTTACACCGTTGATCTCCATAACGTTCATCATGACTTCACTCCATTCTTTTCAAACCATTTGCGAATACTTGCTACTGCTCCTTTGTCGGCATCGGGCGACGGGTGGGGACGATGAAACACCCTTCGTTCCCCAAACAGCCGGACACCGACACGCGATCCTTCCCGTTCCGTCACCTCCGCAACCAACCCGCGGAACAACGCTTCAATATCGCGCCATTTCACCTTTGCGCTGGGGAGATGTGAAAAGATCAGTTCAAGGGTTTTGCGGTGCCTGCGCGTCATGGCTGAATGGTGCCAAATTATGGCATCGTTGTCAAGGGAGAAGTTTTGTTGTGCAAGCGATCGATTAAAACAACTTTTTATCAACAGGATTCTCCCCTTTTCCCTGTTGCAAAAGCGATGGAAATGATATAGATGCTGATCCCTTAAATGAAATCACGATGGAAGCTTTTCGTTCAGGAGAACCGCGATGGGTAAACTTTTTGGAACCGACGGGATCAGGGGTGTGGCCAATGAATATCCCATGACAGCCGAGATGGCGCTGAATATCGGCCGCGCTATGGCCTATCTGTTCAAGCGTCAGGGGCACCATCCCCGGATCATTGTCGGCAAGGACACCCGTGTTTCCGGTTATGTGTTCGAAAATGCCCTCGTTTCGGGAATCTGCTCCATGGGCGTCAATGCCACTCTGGTGGGCGTCATCCCCACACCGGGCATCGCCTTCCTGACCGTCAGCATGCGGGCTGACGCCGGCATCATGATCTCCGCCTCGCACAATCCCTTTCAGGACAACGGCATCAAAATCTTCTCCGGCGATGGATTCAAGCTTCCCGATGAAAAGGAACAGGTCATTGAAGAAATGATCTTCGCCAACAACATGCACCAGCTCCACCCTTCCCCCCGCGAGCTGGGCAAGGCTTATCGCATGGAGGACGCCCGGGGTCGCTACATCGTTTTTTTAAAACACGCCTTTCCTAATCAATATACTCTGGAAGGCATCAAAATCGTCCTCGACTGCTCCAACGGCGCGACCTACCGCGTGGCGCCGGAAACCTTCCGGGAACTGGGGGCCGAGATCATCACGCTTTTTGACCAGCCCAACGGGGAAAACATCAATCTGAATTGCGGCTCTCAACATCCGGAAAAACTGGCCCGGGAAGTGGTGAAAAGGAAGGCTCATGCCGGCTTTGCCTTCGACGGCGACGGCGATCGCGTCATTGCCGTCGATGAAAGGGGAAAGGTCCTGTCGGGCGACTGCATCCTGGCGATCTGCGCAAAATCAATGAAAGCAGAAGGGAATCTCCGCAACAATCTGGTGATCCGGACCGTGATGAGCAATATCGGTCTCGGTATCGCTTTTCAGGAACTGGGAATCGATTCGGTCATGGCCCCCGTCGGCGACCGCTATGTCCTGGAAGAAATGCAATCCCGCGGCGCTTTAATCGGCGGCGAAGATTCCGGCCATCTCATTTTCATGCAGCATCACACCACCGGCGACGGCATCATCACGGCCCTGCAGCTCGCAGCGGTTATGCAAAAGGACGGCAAACCCCTGTCAGAACTGGCCACCATCATGAAGGTCTATCCGCAGGTCCTGATCAACATTGACACCAAATCCAGACCGGAGATTGCCGATGTCCCGGAAATCATGCAGGCCATCCGGGACGTGGAGGCGAAGTTGGGTGACAGGGGCCGGGTGCTGGTCAGATATTCCGGTACGCAGAACCTGTGCCGCGTCATGGTCGAAGGGCCGACCCAGGAGGAAACGAACGCCTACAGTCGTCAAATCGCCGAAGTAGTCAAAAAGACTTTGAATTAAAAAAAGCACACGTCATAAAAAATGGGCCACAGGCAGCGAATCAAATCAAAAAATATTTTGAGCTGTAGTGACGCTATTTTTTTTAATACCCTCGATCCATAAAAAAGGAAATTTCATGGCCCACAGAATCGAAATCGGTTTCAAAAAAGGAATCCGGGATGCCCTGGGTGAAAAAACCAGGAGGCGGATCATTGAGAACCTGCACTTTCCCGTTGATGAGGTGAAAACCATCGACATTTACACCATCGATGGCTGGTTGTCCTTACAGGATCTGAAAAAAGCCGCCGCAGGCCCTCTTTCCGACCCCGTCATTCAGCATTTTGCCATCGACAGTGGACTGGCCGACCGCTTTGACTGGATGATTGAGGTGGGTTTCCGGCCCGGTGTTACCGACAACGTCGGCAAAACCGCCCGGGAGGCGATCGCCCTGCTGTTGGGACCGGCTCCGGCGGAAGCGCCGCGGGTCTATACGTCCCGTCAATACCTGATCAGCGGTCCCATCAAAAGGAGCGACGCCGGGAAGATTGCCTCCAGCCTGCTGGCCAATGATCTCATCGAACGGTATGACATCGTCGGCGGCAAAACCTGGAACCGGCAGAAGGGAATGCCGGTCTTCGTTCCCCGGGTCACCGGCAGCGGCAAGCCGAAGGTAGAAGAAATCAACCTGAATGGCAGCGACCGGAGGCTGCTGAAAATCAGCCAGGAACGGGTTCTGGCCCTGAACCTTGAAGAGATGTCCGTCCTTCGCGATTATTTGAAGGATCAAGGCGTCCGGAAGGAAAGAAAAAAGGTCGGCCTCGGCGGAAAGATGACCGATGTGGAACTGGAATGCCTGGCCCAGACCTGGTCGGAACACTGCAAGCACAAGATCTTCAACAGCCTTATCACCTATCGGGACGAAAAGGGCCGAACGCAAAAAATCGACTCGCTGTTTGACAGCTACATCCGGGCGGCAACAAAAAAAGTCCGGAAGCGGCTGGGCAAAAAGGACTGGTGCCTTTCCGTTTTCGTGGATAACGCCGGGGTCATCCAATACAACGACAGCTATAACCTGGTCTTCAAGGTAGAAACCCACAACTCGCCCTCAGCCCTTGATCCTTACGGCGGCGCCCTGACGGGCATTGTCGGCGTCAACCGGGATCCCTTCGGCACCGGGAAAGGTGCGAAGCTGATTTTCAATACCGATGTCTTCTGCTTCGCTCCACCGGACTATAAAAAACCGCTCCCGAAACGGATTCTGCACCCCCGGCGCATTTATGATGGCGTCCGCGAGGGCGTGGAGCACGGCGGCAATAAGAGCGGTATTCCCACAGTGAACGGCTGCATCGTCTTTGACGAGCGCTATCTGGGTAAACCCCTGGTCTACTGCGGCACCGGTGGCATCATGCCGGCCAGGATCAACGGCGAGCCGACCCATACCAAGGAAATCATTCCCGGGGATCTGATCGTCATGACCGGCGGCCGGATCGGGAAAGACGGGATTCACGGCGCTACTTTCTCTTCGGAAGAACTCCATGAAGGCTCGCCGGTTACCGCTGTCCAGATCGGTGATCCCATCATCCAGAAGAAGATGACCGATTTTCTGCTCATGGCAAGGGATCTGAATCTCTACCGCGCCATTACCGACAACGGTGCCGGTGGGCTGTCCTCTTCGGTGGGGGAAATGGCCAGACTTTCCGGCGGCTGTGAAATCGATCTCCAGAAAGCCCCCCTCAAATATGCCGGGCTGCAACCCTGGGAAATCCTGCTGTCGGAAGCGCAGGAACGGATGTCCCTGGCCGTGGCCCCCGAGACACTGGGCGCCTTTCTGGCCCTGGCGAAGAAGATGGAGGTGGAGGCCACCGTCCTCGGCCGTTTCACCGATTCGGGGAAATTCCACGTTTATTTCGGAGATCGGACCGTCGCCTGCCTGGATATGGCTTTCCTCCATGACGGCCTTCCCCAGATGCGCTTAAAGGCCCGGTGGCGGCTGCCCCGGCATGAAGAGCCCGCTTTTCCCGAACCGGCAAACCTGGGTCAGGCGCTGAAGGACATGCTTTCCCGGCTGAATATCTGCAGCAAGGAATCCGTGATCAGGCAGTATGACCATGAGGTTCAGGGCGGGAGCGTCATTAAGCCTCTGGTCGGCGCCGCCAATGACGGCCCCGGAGACGCTGCCGTTATCCGGCCCATCCTGGATTCCTTCGAAGGGGTTGTCGTGGCCAACGGCATCTGCCCCCGTTACAGTGATATCGATACCTACCACATGGCCGCCTGTGCCATCGATGAAGCCGTGCGAAATACCATCGCCGTGGGCGGAACCCTGGAGAGGCTGGCGGGGCTGGATAATTTCTGCTGGTGCGATCCCGTGCCGTCGGAAAAAAACCCCGACGGGCCGTACAAACTCGCCCAGCTCGTCCGCGCCAACATGGCCCTCTATGACTACACCACCGCCTACGGCGTGCCCTGCATTTCCGGCAAGGACAGCATGAAGAACGATTATCAGATCGGGGAGACGAAAATTTCCATTCCTCCGACCCTGCTGTTTTCAACCATCGGGACGATGAAAGATGTCCGAAAAGCCGTGACGATGGATGCCAAGAAACCCGGCGATCTGGTTTATGTTCTGGGGAAAACCTTTCGCGAACTGGGCGGGTCCGAATGGTATGCCCTGCACGGCTATATCGGAAACAGCATCCCGAAAGTCAACGCCGGCAAAGCGAAAAGACTGTATCAGGCCCTGAGCCGGGCCATCGAGAGCGGACTGGTCGCCTCCTGCCATGACTGCTCCGACGGCGGTCTGGGTGTGGCCCTTGCGGAGGTGGCTTTTGCCGGGGGGCTCGGCCTGTCCGTCGATCTGGCCGGCGTGCCTTCCGATCCTATCAAACGGAATGACGAGCTGCTCTTTTCGGAATCCCAGAGCCGTTTCGTTGTCACCATTTCTCCGAAGGCCAGGGCGGCGTTCCACCGGCTGATGAAGGGAAACGTTTTTTCCCGGGTGGGCAAAGTGAATTCAGAAGGGCTCCTGAAGATCAAAGGGCTCCGGGGAAAGCCGATTATGGAAGAAGACGTAAACGCATTGAAGGCGGCGTGGCAGAAACCATTGAATTTTTAAGGAAGATCAAGATGCCAAAAAAAGTCAAAGCAATCGTGATCACGGGCAACGGAACGAACTGCGAAATGGAGATGGCCCATGCCTGCCGACAGGCCGGCGCAGATCAGGTGGATATCGTCCACATCAGCCAGTTGCTCTACCGTGATAAAAAGTTAGATGATTACCACTTCCTCAATCTACCCGGCGGTTTTTTAGACGGCGACGATCTGGGGTCGGCCAAGGCCGGGGCGAACCGGATCCTGCATGCGACCATCGAGGGGGGCAAGGGACCCCTGCACGAAAGTCTTCATGACCAGTTCAGCCGGTTCATCGCTGCCGGGAAACTGATCCTGGGGGTCTGCAACGGTTTTCAGCTCCTGGTGAAACTGGGAACGCTCCCGGGCTTCGACGGCCATTACTTCCGGCAGACCGTCACGCTGAGCTTCAACGACTCCGGTCGTTTTGAAGACCGTTGGGTCTATCTGAAAATCAATCCCGCTTCGCCCTGCGTTTTCACCAGAGGCATCCAGGGCCTGTATCTGCCGGTCCGCCATGGGGAAGGAAAATTCATCACACAAGACAGGGCCACCATGGAAAGACTGCACCGGGATCATCATATCGTCGCTCAGTACAGCCACCCGGATTGCCAGACCGTCACAATGGATTACCCTGCCAACCCCAACGGCGCCATCAACGCCATTGCCGGCATCTGCAACGAAACGGGGCGGATTTTCGGCCTCATGCCCCACCCGGAGGCTTACCTGCACTACACCAACCATCCCCGGTGGACCCGGGAAAAGCTCCCCGTTGCGGGAATGGGGCTGGCCGTCTTCAAAAACGCCGTCCGGTTCATCCGCAGCAAAGATTTCTGAGAGAGGCAATAGATAACATGCAGGCTTATCGAATCCATAACACGGTCATTGCCGCGGATATTCCCGAAGAAGCCCGGGATTTTTATCGGGAGGAAATCGGCGGTGCTCTGCCGGACGTCATTGAAGAAGTAGCCTATTTATCGGAAGTATTCTGTGCCGGTGGAACCGTTAAAACGGTCAAGGAGCGGATCAACGAGGAGATGGATGCCCGCAATGCCTGGCTGATGATGGGCATTCCCTGCGAACTCCACTGGCCCTTTGTCATCGGAACCCTGATTTGCTGACCTTACGGAATCCTCTCTTGAAATCTCACCCCCCCCCATAATTATTCTTGTTAATTCATCCGGTCACTGGTATAAAGCCTCCCTTTTGCCAGAAAGGTATCGTTCATGGAAATTGGAATTCTGGGGCTTCCCCAGAGCGGTAAAAGTACACTTTTTGAGATCATGACCGGGCTCCATAGCCAGGACATGCATGGAGAACCCTGTATCCGGGGCCTGACCAGCGTTCCCGACGACCGCTTTGACGATCTGGTTGATGTTTTTCAGCCTGCGAAAATATCGCCGGCGAGAATCCCTTTTATTGATATTAACGCGCGGGGCGAAAATGCCTGGGACACCATCCGCCAGACGCTGAGCAACGCTGAGGGCCTGATTCATGTCGTGGATGGTTTTTCAACGCCCGATGTTCAGGAAATCCTGAACCGTTACCGTAAAATTGAGGACGAACTCATCCTGTCCGACCTGCTGGTTGTGGAAACCCGCCTGGAAAGACTGACCCGGATACCGTCCAAGGCATTGAAGCCTCTTGATTTGTCACACATGCAGACCCTGCCCGGATTAAAAGAGAAACTGGAAAAAGGGATGCCCATCCGAGCCATGGATCTCGCCGATGAAGTGCTTTTTTCACTCAAGAGCTTTTCCTTCTGGACCATCCGTCCGGAACTTGTGGTCGTCAATCTGGGAGAAGACAACCTGCCGGTCATGGATGCCTTCCTCACCGAGACCGCCCCCGGTGTCCCTGCCATCGGGATCTGCTGCCAGATCGAATCAGAGCTGATCAAGCTGACCCCGCCGGAACAGACAGAATTCCTGGCCTCGCTGGGCATCGGTGAACCGGCTTTCCGAAGGATCATCCGGGAGGCCTTCTCGCTACTCGGCCGCGTCTCCTACTTTACCGTCGGCGAAGATGAAGTAAAGGCCTGGGTGATCCCCGCAGGCTCACGGGCGCCAAGGGCAGCCGCTGCCATTCATGAAGATTTCGAGCGGGGTTTCATCAAGGCGGAAGTTGTGAGTTACGAGGATTTTGTGACCTGCGGCAAAAGCCTGGCGAATGCAAAATCAGCCGGCCGGCTTCGCCTGGAAGGCAAGGATTATATCGTGAAAGACGGGGATATCATCTCCTTCCGGTTTAATGTTTGAAGGTTTGAAGCGATGATTCCCGGACGCCTCTATAAATTTACTGAACAGCGGATGGGGCTTGCAAAAGGCTCGGTATCGCCTTGTGTTCAGTGGTGATCGATTTTTAGAAATGAAAATTGCGGATCGAAAGAGAGTAACGTGCAGATCAGCGGCGGCTGAAAGCCGTCCGCTGGATTTGCTGGTTATGGCTTTGCAGTGACTGGCTCAACTGTAACACTTAGGTTGTAACGATACAGTGAGATACCCGGAACGCGCTGAACGGCCAGAACAAGGTCATCGGGAATCTCTTTCGCTATTATCATACCGCGACATGGAGCATTACCAAGATTCTTGTCCACCCATCCCATGTAGTATAATAGCTGCCCTATTGCTTTGTTCCGGCCTCTGCCAACCTTAAGTTCTATAACAACATATGATTGGTTTTGATCTACGCAAAGAATGTCGATGAATCCACCATCAACAGGAAACTCAACTCCAACTCGGTCAGCTACTTTGTAAACACGTAGCCCTTTTTCGATACGGTCAGGATTCTTGGCAAGAAAATCACGAAGGTCTGATTCTGCTGCAAACTGCTGATCTTCTTCTTGGTCTTCCGATTCTTCCTCCGAACTTGAGTCTCGTCCGGATAGGAAATCTTCATACTGTCTCTTTATCTTAAGATAGCGTCGCCGTTTCCTTTCCCCGTCAGGCGTGTTGCCGTATGGCCAGTACGAGCTCTTGAATTCTTCGAATATGCCTTGTTTCTCAAAGAGATCGACTATGTAGCCGCGACGAAGGGAGGAAGTGTATGATAGGTCCCATTCAATAACCATGTCGCGAATAGCGACCATGTCCTTATCGAGGTTGTGGGCAATACCAAATGCATAGGCTGCTCTCAGTGAAAGTGTCGCCTTGTTACCCTCATCCATATCGATCCTCCTTTGCCATAACGAAAAAATCAGCCGGAGCGCAGCGATCGGCTGGATTGCTTGGTTATAGCTTTTTTAGTTCTCATTTAGTCCAAATTTTCCACGGGTAAGCAAAACTTCTTTCCAATAGCTTTCCCTCTGAATCACATACTGCTCACTGTCACGGGATGATGCTTGTTCCAAAAGGCTAATTCGAAAATACTTTCTAGCATAATCAACTCCATCAGTTTTGCCCAAAAGGAGATTCTTTAGAAGTTTGTTATGTGCATGCCCGCCTGTTTGAAAATATTTACCCCAACGCGACCAAATGCCTTCTTCGCCGTAAGCTGAACCTACATACCTCATTCCCGTTTTGGTATCAGTTATTAAATATACTCCCTGGCAATGTGATAGCGCGGACACCCAATCCGGCTTAGAATCTAGCCACAATTTTTCTAAAACTGCATAACTGTGATTTATATTTGCATACCCATGAAAATCTTCACCAGCATATATTTCAGGAAGTATTTCAGCGACCCTCATGCTCGACAACATGGTCTCCGGCTTGCGTCCTTTCGCTCGTGCGTCTTTAACCCAGTGTATTTTAAGCCGTCCAATTAAAGCCTTTCCTTGGTCAGATAACTCAACTTCATAATATATACAGTCATTGCCCTGATTTTTCGATGGCTTATGTGAAAGCACTTCAAAAATTCCGCCAAATAGCCAACAATCAGGTTGAGTTGGTAGTTCAATCATTGAGAATATATATTTTCTATTCCAGCAATGATTACTATGAAATGCACCATTCCATACGTTTTGCCATTCATCAGAGCTGCGAGTAAATACATCAATTGGTTTAGTATCTCCTGCTTTTTGCGCAACATGAATCTTCGCATCACTCCAGTCAAACGATGGGAATAATATTTCGACTGAAATTTCTTCTTTGCTCAAAGTGGCACCTCAAAAATAGCCATTTATTCTTTCGTGGTACTTTCTGGTCTAGCTATAACGAAAAATCAGCCGGAGCGTAGCGATCGGCTGTATTGCCTTTGTTATGACCCTATGTTAATCATAATGTTGTCTATCTCTCTGGTAGACAAAAGCCTGCCTTCCATTCTGTGAATCTCGTCACGCAGTTGAACCAGCTTCAAGAAAAACTTCGCATATTCATAATCGACCTTCTCAGTTGGTAGTTCCGAACTGAATCTCGGATACAACACCCTCGCACCCCTTACTGCTCTGGAATCGTATAGAAAGAAAAGGGCAGGACAGTGGAAATGGAGATACTTTGATGCCAAAGACCTCTTATCTTTTCCAGATATCTTTGCGAAGAGATCCGTAAGGTATTTATGTGTTCCCAGGATCATAGGGATACTTTCGGAACTGATTTCACTGAACTGCCTCAACATATCTAAGTGTTCATCTAAGTGCGAAGCTTGAATTTTGGGAACTACTTTCGATTCATAGAAACTATCACCGTCTTCTTCGATCTTCCTACCTCGTTCTATGGCAGCCGCGTAAGATCGGCCTATCAGCCATACTTTGGCAGTGATCACTCCCGCAGATTTGTGGTCGGGGTAGTCCCGGCATAGTCGATAAAGCATTTCGTTACCGAGATCCCAGATCGTACCTCGGGATGTCAGATTTAATAGTTCTTTGGTATTCATATCTTTTACCATAACAAAAAGATCACCGGCGCGAGGAACGAGCGTCCGGTGGATTGCCTTTGTTATGTCAATTCTTTAATTATATGCTTTGCGAGGGCTTCGTCTATTTCATTATGCCTTGGTACAGGTTGCTTTTTACCGGTTTTAGGATTGCTGTAAAGATCGTGCCGGTGTCCGTGTCTCAGGAGAATACATCCAAAAGATGTAATTTTTTTGATGAGGTCTTTTCTTTTCATACGGCGAAGATAAGTTCTTTAACCTTATGCTCTGCCGGTACATCGTCCATTGTCATCAGCGAGTAAGCGTCCTTCATGTTATCTTCAAGTTCTTCCAACGTCTCCCCTTGTGTCATTATTTCTGGATGTTCGAGGAGTTTTCCTACCCAGAACTTTTCGCTTTTCCAATAGACCATTTTTAGCTTTGTTTCCATGCCACAACCTCCTAAACGCAATCTTATCTTATTTTAATGTAATATCACATGAAGAAAGGATAGGAAATATCTTTTATAATCTTGGGCATAACAATTAATATATCCGACGGGTTTTTTTCATACTTTCGTGCAATCCTACTTCATTTGAAAAAAAATAAAAAGAAAAATTACAACATGAAATCAAGCATAAATGAGTTTCCACCATTGGGATTTTGTGGTAATAAAGACCAAAAACCAAGTGGGTAAAATGTGGAAAAAATGGAACAGCGCTCGATGATAAACTGCCAGCGTTCCAAAAGTACCTTCTGGAAAAGAATCTGGCTCCGGTTAAGAATGTGCCTTTCTACGGCCATTGGGTCAGCCGGTTTCTCGATTATGCAAGAAGGAACGAATTTTCAGCTTTGGAATATCAGGAGGTTGCGGTTTTAGGCTTCTTCGATTCCCTAAAATCGGAAAATCATGTTCTGGATTGGCAACACAGACAGGCGAATGATTCTATTAGGCTCTATTATTTTCACTATCTTAACAAGACAGATGCCCGGTCGGTAAAAGCTGTGGTGTGCAGTCCAATTAAAATGAATTGACTTATTTCCTGTTACCCTGAACAAGTCAACGCCCATATGTTCTCAGTTTAAAGGTGTTCATTATTGGTTAACACTGCTTTTATCTCTATCATATTCAAAATTGAAATCCTACGATTTCTGATTTTGGTAAGACATGTTGAATAGCCGGGTTGAATTAGAAAAAAATATTTCAGAAAGAACTGTATACCAGAAACATATACCGATGCTGAGCCGCATGCTTGCCGGAATTTATGCAATAATTAATTCCAGCTGTGGTTTTTTAGAGAACATACATCTTGAGCTTTTCCAGGATTTTCACCATCGCCAAGGTATCCAGTTCACAATAATCCAGAAGAGCTTGCCGGAGCCGTTCTCTTTCTTCCTCGTTCTGAGTCTGTGCCAGTTTCAGAAAAAACGTTGATGCCATGCCACCCTCTTGAATTTCAAGATTTTCATAGGTCATCTCCGGTATCAGGGCGGGCAATACCGTCTTGAGGGAATATGATCCATTCATCTGGTGAAGATAAAGATCCCTGCTTCGGAAAGGATTCATGAGATCCCGGAACTGACCGATTATATTTTCAGTTCTTGTCTGGTATTTCGGCAACCAGGAAGCCAGATCGTTTAAGCACTTTATTTCAAAAGACATGTTGTATGCCAGGACGCAGGCATCCTCGGGAATGAGGGAAAGTAGATACTTAAGAAGTTTCTCCCTGCAATCTTTGGAAGGATCGGCAAGAAATTCGTAATGTCTCACTTCGGCGTCCTCCTGCTCCTGGATATGAAGGGAAAACTGGAAAGGGATCTGCTCATAGGGTCGGACGCCATCAAACGGAGGGATCGCCGACATGATTGTTTCAAAATCGAGAAAACATAACGGATAGTGCAGGGTCTGCAGAAAAGATTTGATATTTTCCTTGTTGATGAAATCCTTTTTCTCCAAGGTTCCCATAACCTGCATCTTTTGTGCTTCAGACAGTGCAGTCACCGGAACGTCCTGTATCAACTTGAGCCCTTGGCTATATAGTTTATATCCGCCCCTGCCTTTGAGATACAAAACAGAATGTTCGGGGATATCAGCCCAGCAGTGACCCTTGAAATCACAGGGGTAAGGATTATCACAATGAGTGCCCACATCAATTTCCGGACAGGGACCCCGCAACATCTGCTTCAATGCCAGGACCGTTTGTGCGACCTCATTTTCTTTTGCCTGTACCTCCTCCGTAACATCCTGGATATTGAAGAGAGCCTGAATATCAAGGTCGCCATGACGGACATACTGATTGTTGATAAAAACCACATAGGCTTTTGATATTGGCAATCCGGTGCCCCTCAAAACTTGGCACTGCACCCCCACATCCTGAAAATATAGATCTTTTATCGAAGTGGCTGATTTGACCTCGTATATTTCCCATCCATCCTCGCCTTTTTTCAGAATATCAGCTTTAATAAAGATGCCATTAGCTTGTAAGGCTGCTTCATAAAGGATAGGGGTCCCCTTGTTGATTTCGGCAGCTGTTGCCCTAAGTTGTTCCGGGATAGATAAGCCGTCAAAGGGGATCTCTACACCGCCGGGAAACAATGATCGTGCCAATATCCCCACATCTGTCCCGATTCCAAAGACAGTTTGTTGATCTTCGGTAATTTCATCCCGTAGTTCAGGGTGATATGTGTATAGATAAAGCGACTTCTGGCATTGCAACCCTCTAATATAGCGTGACTTGCTGAGAAATGTATTTGCATATGTTGTCATGTTGCCACCGGTCTGCTCATAATGACGTCCCGAAAATAATGCGACCTCTCTTTGTCGTTGAGCCCTTTTATTATCAGCAGCAATCCCATAAAATCAATGCAAAAGAGGGACAGGAAGAAGAAACGGGGGAGTGATTATTCAATAACTCTCACCGGAAAAAGAAACCCTACAAATACTGATCAGCTTTTCCGCGTAACTTCTGTTTATTTTAATTTTCTCATCCACGCTTTCCTACTCAAAATATTATCGTTCACCTGGATGAAACAGTAGCATGATAAACGAAAGTTACACAAGATACAAGGAGGTCAAGTTATCGTGCTGAAATTTCGAAAAAGCAATATAGTGCCGTCCGAAGATTTAACACGGGCTAAACTGCAGGATGAAAATGAGCGATTTGCTTTGTTTAAATGTGCCGGGTATATGAAGCGGCTTTTATCGATCAGGCCTGTTTATGATAGGGAGACCCTTGTTTTTCTCTTGTGGGTCTTGAGATCTGACATCCAACATTTACTGCATTATATGGTGGAACACAGCCATAGTAAAAAATGCGACAAGATCAAAGCCGATCCCAACGTATGCAACCTTGATCCGGAATATGTCGTTGATTATACGAAGGATTTGTTGATTGATATGGATAAAAGCGTCATTCCGGACATGACTTCGCTGATAAACAATCTTTTGGAAAAGCAGGAAGAATCCTTATCCTGTCATGGGGCTTCCCTGATTGAGAAGAAGATTTCAACATTAAAGAAAATGTTTAATCTGACGGAACATGAGAGCGAGTTTGCTACATTCAGTGCCTTAATCACTCTATGGGAACAACCTGAAAAATATTTTGCAAATCATTTAGCATTACATTATTTTGGCAATAGGAAATATCTGACAAAAATGCTTGAGATCAATAACAGCGATCTCGAAAGAATCCTTGAAGGTACTTTGTCCAGGATTAAGTTTTTAGAAGCGGACGGCCGTCACTTCGCAATCTCAACCGACTTCATTAATTTCTTTCTAAAGCAATCGGAAAAGGTTTTATCCCGTGACTTCTATAAAAAAATGGCCCTGAAAACAATTCCCCTGGCCATGCATATGATCGAGAACGATGAAACCATCCATGTCCTCAATCTCCTAAAGAAGAAACCTCTAAAGTCTACACATATCCTTATTTATGGCGCCCCGGGAACAGGGAAAACAAGCTATGCGAAGGGCCTCATCAAGGAACTTAAATTGACGGGATATGAAATTGCCAAGAATAATGAGAACGAATCCCGTTTTCGCCGGACCGCCATCCTTGCCTGTTGCAATATGACCAAAGAGCAGAAGAATACAGTGATCGTGGTGGATGAAGCGGATAACCTTTTGAATACATGCTGGTCATGGATAAGAACGGGAGAGACACAGGATAAGGGGTGGTTGAATCAACTCCTTGAGGAGAACGGTATCCGCATGATCTGGATTACAAATTCCATTGACGACTTAGAAGATTCAGTAAAAAGACGTTTTGCCTACAGTATTCATTTCAAGCCCTTCAATAGTCGGCAACGGGTCCAGCTATGGGAATCGATCCTGAAAAAAAACAGGAAAAAGAAGCTCTTTAACACCAAAGAGGTCGTGGACCTGGCAAAAAAATATGATGTCAGCGCCGGTGTTATTGACCTGGCAATCCAGAAAACACGGGAAACGTATCCGCATGTTGAACACATCCAGTATAAACTATCCATTATCCGTTTCCTGGAAGCACATCTAACCCTTGCTCATGACGGCCACCGACCCATAAAGAAAGACAAGATCGAGGACCAATATTCGCTTGATGCTTTGAACGTACAGGAAAACCTTACTGATATGATGGAGCAGCTAACGGAATTCGACCGCTACCTTCGGCAAAATGACAAAAGCAGACCCATGAATATGAATCTTCTATTTTATGGTCAGCCGGGTACGGGAAAGAGTGAATTGGCAAAATATATTGCCCAGCAACTGAATCGAGATTTTTTCTGCAAGCGGGCAAGCGACATCATTGACCCCTATATAGGCAGGACAGAAAGAAAAATCAGGGCAATGTTTGAACGGGCAGAGTCAGATGATGCCGTGCTCGTTATCGATGAGGCGGATTCCTTTATTTTTAGTCGCGATAGGGCGATGAGATCATGGGAAATCAGTTTTACCAATGAATTTCTAACCCAGATGGAAAAATACAATGGTATCCTGATATGCACCACTAATCGCCTGACAGACCTTGACAGCGCTTCCATGAGAAGGTTCAGCCATAAAATCGAATTCCGCTATCTCTCCCAGGCCGGATGCATGACTTTTTACAAGATGTTCCTTTCTCCCTTAACTGACGAAAGGATACCTGAGTCGATAACAAACATGCTCGGCAGGATGAACAATCTAACGCCGGGTGACTTTAAAGTAGCCAGAGATAAAAACAGCTTCATGGATAGGGGAAGAATCACACATAAGATTCTTCTGGAAGCCCTCGAAGCTGAAAGTCTAATTAAACAGAATCATCGTAGCATAGGTTTCTGATTGATAATATTGGACTTCCTTTTTTACAGGTCTCCCTCTTGTAAAACCCGACCAAATCCGTTTTCTTCCAAATACCAGTATGTGAAATGTTTTGATAACCAGCTTGCGGCCTTTTCTTCAGCCAGTGGTCGGTATTGAGAGGTATAAATTACGGGGATACTGAAACGAGCTTCTAAAGCATCCAGAGTGCCTGAAACGGCGTTGGGGTGAGCCAGTGTATTGTATTCCTCATCATATGGCGACTTGATATCTTCATAGCTTGCTTCAACTAATAAGGCGCGCCACCGGTATTGCGCCAATTTTTCGCACATTTTGAAAAAGCGTGACCGTTGCTGTATTAAGGTTGTTATTAGATCGCTGAGCGATTTTCGTTCCAGAGTAAGAACTTTTTCCATGCCCTGTATGCTGTAATCCCCCACATCGAGTTTCCGTCTTTTTTCTTCGGCAATCCAATTAGGAAATCTGCTGAAATCAAATGGATCTTTTTCACGAGTGTCAATTAATACAATCGGTTTGGGAATCTGCCGTGTGATGCTATGCCCATTGCGTTTGACAATTAAACGACCATATGGTGGGGCTGCGGGATTTGGGTGTTGCCTTGATTCATCGAGTTCATCCTCATCATCCTCGGCAGCATGATGCGCTGGCACTTTTGGCATATGCCCTCCATTATATTTTAGCGCATAATAGGAAGATACACGGTCGATTACACAACCTATAAGTCCTCAAATTTTTGTTTAGAATTGAGGTGCGGCAATTCTAATTTTCTATTTCAGAGACTGTGCTCAACTTATTAAACCTATTATATTTCAGGCAGCTATCATAGAAGAGTTTCAGATCATTGCCTATATCAGAATCTACGTTATTTACATGTAATAAAATATCTTCCCAGCTGATAGATTTGATTTCTATTTTTTCAAGTGTGGGCAAGAACCACTCCTGATACCATTCACTTCTGTCTTCATCGTATTCATCGACCCTTCGTTTAACGACGCTGCTTAAAGACTCTTTTGAGAGATTATCCTCAAAGATGCCTCTTTGTATCTGGGAACTTGGTGCAATGAGATAAAAAGCTAAGGTACTCATCTCTACTCGCATATTGTTTTCATCCGCCGCCTTTTTCAAGATTTCTGCGACACATGCAATGTTTCGTGCGGCCTGATTGTAATATCGAGCATGCGTCGTACCGGCGGACAGTCTGCTGAACATCTTTGCTTCCAGAACCTTGAGTGTGTTGGCGTTCGGAGGCACTGTTAGATCCGTGTTTCTATTCTTGCCAATTCTAAAATGTCCGATCACACCATCCACATGTGTCCATGACTCGGCTAATCTGTCTCCCCGATTTCGAGGTTTAAAAGCGGATGGAATAAGCGCCTCAGAATACCAACGAGACCCTTCAGTAAAATCCAGGGGATGACCGGAGGCTGGCTGTTTAGAAAACCATTCCAGTAACAGCCTGAGCATCCAACCTTCATTGTACAACGCCGTTGGAGGCAGCGAACTCATGTCACTTGCACAACTCTCAAAAATTGATTTAATCGTTTCAAGCGCCTTCACGATATATTCCCTCCTTATCCCTTCCTTCTTCATAAATATGTGCCGTCCAGTAGTCTGCCCAGTGAAGGAGAAGGGTCAGGGGTTCCTCTTTGTGAGCGATGATTTTATTGTCATCGATATACTGGCCGTCATGATAGGCAATGGCCTGGACCTCGTCATCTGTGAGAGGAATGTATTGGGTTACAAGGTAGAGACTGCGAACCGCCAGTCCCATCGCCACCACATCAGGATTGATCTTATAGCGTATCCCCCTGTTTTTTACCATCCAATCATTATCATTTGGCAGATAAAGCGGTTTGCCCGGCATCCCCAGTTTCCCAGCATCATGAAACAGGCCAACGATGACGCAGGTCTCCTCGGTAATTGCCGGGGCCAACGTTTCACGGAAACGCAAAAGGGTTTCTGCCACCCCAACGCTGTGCTTAAGAAGACCCTGTTCTTCAGCCAGATGGTACCTGGTACTCGCCGGAGTGGTGAGCCAGGTGGTCTCACCCTCCAGTAAGGTGATGAATCGGTCAAACGGTTCCTTCCGATCAATGACCTTTTGTTTCAATGCTTCATAACGATCTAATAATTCCATTTCTTAACCTCAATTTTTATTGATTTGTTCGGTATGCCCTTCTGCGGGAGACGGGTGACATAAGGCCGGCCTTTTCCGTTTCCGTGATTTGGAAGAAAGCCATGTGGATCACCGTGCTTTCATGCACCAGGGCGGAACCGACAATCTTCTTTCCCTCATAGCGGTAATCCTGGCCATATCCTACAGAGTCGAATTTCTGTTCCGTGCATTGGAGAATCTTCTTTAGGAAGGCATCTGCCTTCTCCCCGGGCGTTTCTTTTCCCATTACCGGTATTTCCGTCAGGGCGTCGATGACATAGCTCCGAATCAGCTTGGGATGGACCGTTTTAAAGGCAGACGTCTTCGAGATTCTGTCCAGGCCGACGACTTCTCCATTCACCAGAACCAGAAGACCGTTCTGATCGGTAATGGCTGGAAAGTGTTCCAGAAACTCATCCAGATCTTCCTTCTTGGCCTCCAACACATCTTTCATAGCCCCAGTGACGGGACTGACCTTATTAATGCGAGCCTGAACTTCGATTTCGTCCCAGACGGCCCCCTGATCGGACCGGAAATTATAAGCGGCTTTCAGGTTTTCATGTACGGAGGCATTTTTGATCCTCCGGAGCTTGGCCGACATAATGTGCCCCGATTCCTCAAAGTGCGGGGAACGGTAAGACCAGCGTCCATGCTCGGTGCAGCTTACAGGAATAAGTGTTTCCGATAATTCCTTCAGCAGAATGGTGGTATTGAGCACTCGGTTCTGCTTGGCACCGGACAGTTCTTCGCCGTCTAAAAGCAGTACCGATTTGTCCGCACGGTTGATGACCTTTAGCTCCGGTACCTGGCCCCCCTCCGTCACCTCTGTAACCATGAGCAGGTGGGCCTCCATCGCTTCTTTCATAGTCAGGTAGTCTGGTCCGGAACCGTTTGTGCTGATTATAGGGATGACGGCCACATGACCGTGGATTTGAAGCGCCCCGAATTTTATCCCTTCCAATTGTCCTTGAATGATTGCTTCCATTATTCTTCCTCCTTTCCTCTCTTTTGAATTGATTTTATGAGATTGTTGCCGATAATGAAAGGGCTCAGCGACATAGGAATGTCGTATTATTTGTTGGAATGGGAGATTTTTCCATGATTTATTCAAAATGGAGGGACAGGTGCTGAGTCATAATGGGAGTGCACACACAAAACTGATCCGTCTGGGTCAGATCCGCAGAATCTTCATGGAAATTAAAGGAATCAGGCTTTCCTCTCCATGAAGTTCAAAAGAGGGCCTGGGATGGATTTGTTATCAAGAATTATGACTGTGACTCTTTCCCTTTCATTATAATTTCATGAAGTCGCTTTGTGTGATAATCGGATTTTGCTTCCATGAAGGCTTTAACAAACTCAAAATTAAACTCGCAAGAATCACCGACTCTCGTTTTAAGATTATTAGACAGAAATTCTATCACATCAAATTCAACTTCATATATTCGATTCTTTACCCGGATTCCTCCTACTTCATCGTCCCACCAGTTGTTCCAGGCACGCCAGAGGTTTTCTATGAGCCGATAATCACTCGTGTAGACTTTTTCACCTATCGAAGTCGTGCTCGTATTCAGGAGCAGCAATATTAGTTCCGTTGTTCTTCTGTAATCAAAACCCTCGTCCTCTTGCTCGTACTTCCAAACATCTTCTTGAAGGTAGAAGCTGTGTTCCCAAGCATGCAGTCCAGTAATATTGGGAGAAAACATCTTTCTCAGACATTCTTTTTCCTCAGTCGAGAATGCATCCAGAGACGTTAGGTCGTTGACAGTAAATTCACCCTGATAGGTGTCTTGTATAATCCTGACTGCTTTATTAATCAGACTGTAGTGCGACTTTTTATCGCCAAAAATAATGGAGACTCTATCTGTAATCATAAGCAGGTGTCCGATTAGTAATTAAATTAGATTTAAGTAGACCTTTGATGTTCTTACTCAATGGAGCACAGAATAACTATCCCTCTTTTTGCATTGATTTTATGGGATTGTTGCTGATAATGAAAGGGCTCAACGACAAAGGGAGGTCGCATTATCTTCGGGACGTTATTTTTTCTTAGAGGAGGGGAGAGGACAAAAGATGAGCCGTGACAGAAGCACGCAGATGAGACTGGTCCGCCTGGGTCAGATCCTCAAGATCTTCATGGAAAGGGAGAAGGTTTCCACAACCTGGTTGAGCCAGTCTTTTCAGATGACTCCACGGACAATTCAGAGAGACATCATATTGCTAAAAGAGGCGGGTTTTCCATTGAGAGAATTGTCCCGTGGCTATTACCAGATCGACAAGACCCTCTTCAAGAATTTCGAGGTTTTTGATGAGACGGAGCTTGCCTTGGTCATTGCCATCAAAAATCTCGTCGGGCAGCTTGGCGAGCCGTTCCAGCAGGCGGCGGATGACATCTTTAACAAACTGTACGAGGATGTGACAACCTCCCCGGTTTTCATCAAGATCGATGATTCCGTGATCCTGGATAAGCGCATGTTTAACCGGATCATCAAGACCATTCGCGAAAAACGTCAAGGGACATTTCAATACGAAGTCTTTTCACCCTATGAAGTGAACATTGAGCCCTATCGGATCTGTTTCTTCGACGGATTCTGGTATCTGGTGGGGAAGGACCTCTGTGATGAGAAATTCAAACGATACGCCTTGGATAAGATCAAGGACTTCAAATCCCTCAGTAAAAATTTCCGCTGTGTACCCGCACAGGTGGATAAAATGCTCAAGGAGAGCGCCAACATCTGGTTTTCGTCGGAGAAGAATATTGAAGTCATCATTGAAGTCGATGCATCCTGCGCCACTTATTTCCGGCGCCGCAAGTTTTATCCCCAACAGGAGATCAAGGAGAAACGGGCGGACGGAACCATCGTTGTTTCATTCAAGGTAGGCAGTCTTGAAGAAATCATCAACACTCTGAAAGCGTGGCTGCCCCATATCAGGATTATCCAACCCGAAGAACTGAAGAAAGTACTTATCAGTAATATAAAAACATGGATGAAGTGGCAAAAAGAACTAGAGAGGAGGATTGAAAAATAACTAACGGGTCTGACTGATTCTATACGCCGACCCAAGTTGATGTGGTTGTTAGGCATTTTTTCTTAATGCCTGCGCTACGCTTGATCTTGCCATATCGCCTAAATAACTCCGATCATGTTTGTTTTCCCCTAACCAGTTTGGGATAAGAGCACCTTGAGAAGCAAAGTGTTCCACATGTACCACTGTGATTCTCCCGTCTGTATATGAAACCTTATTTATCCAGATCCATTCGCCCGGCCTTGGCCTGGCTTTTTCTAACAGTTTAAAAGCTGCCTGGACATAATTTTGTTTTGAACCTAAGCCAAACATAATGACAAGCTTAGTTTGAGGTGGAAGATTGCCGAGAAAACGTAAAGTGCATTGCTGAGATACCTTTCTGCCAAAGTCTGTATCAACAAACTTATCGAGCATGCCACCGCCTGACCCTTTCCATTTTGCTGCTTTTATATCGTATTGTTCTACCGTACACCGTATAAATGAGCCAAAATGGAAACGCCCGGTTTTGTTTGCAATGGCCTTATCAACAGAGCTCTTTAGGGCGTTATTGTCGTCATTTTTTTCAAGCAAGCCTACGTGCGCAAGAATTTTGCCAACGTTAAGGCGACTTCCTTTAAAAGCAATTTCGTCGTGCGCCGTCTTCGTTTTCTTCAACGACCTGACTTGAGTTGGGCCTTTGGAGAACCCAAGAACAACTACTTCGGCCTCTGGATTTCCCCAAGCAAGAGGATTGTATGTGATCCGCCAAATTCCTTCTGTTTGTTTCGTTCGATTGAATACCACTTGTGTGGCATCGTAGCACAAAGTACAATTGACTCTACCATGTTGTGGGAGACAGCTCATTGCGTTTTTCTCTTATTGCCTTAAAGCTATTTGATTCTCATTCTATCAAATATCAAACAAATATCCATTGAATAATTAGGTATATTGATAAACAGATATGATTTATACGGAATCGGCATACCTTCGAAAAATATTATTTGATTTGAAAAACTAATGACATCTGTTGATTTCCTGTAGAAATGTTGTGTCTACTGGAAGACTTGAGAAATCTCTCTTCCTTAGAAGAGGAAGTTGTCCGTAATAAAAAAAACGATTACTAATTTTTCAAGAGCGCCAAACGGCCGGAATCACCGTCTCCACCTACAACTGTTCAGTAGTGAGTGAATATCAGAAATGGAGATTACGGATTGTAGCCATATCCGCAAGCAAAAAATTCGCTAAAAATCTTTCTTTTTTCTTGATTTTCTAAGCATAATGGATATTATAAATAGAAGCGGTGATTTATTTAGCTACTTGCTCCGCTGTATAAATGTGCTAAAGGCCGGAACAATGAAATATGATAACTGACAACCCGTGCCCTTTAGCTCGGGTTTTTATTTTTTTATTGTCAGCATACTTCATTAACGGAGATCTGACACAGATCTATGAGGGGATGTGATATGCGCTCAAGAGATAGAGATAAGACAAAAATGACAAATACTAAGACCTGGCCATGGTTTCCCTACCTTCCGTTAAAACGTCAGGCCAGTAAACAAAAAGAGCTTGCTCTGCTTTTCTATGACTTCATTGATAGGGACGTGAAGCCTGTCATTCTGCTGGCTAACCTTTTCTTATCTGAAAATGAAAAGAAGTTATGTGATAAACTGCCTTACAAGAGTTTCGATGACATGCTTGATGACGGTTGGGTAGTAGACTAAAAATGGTAAGCTGGATTCATCGGAGATCCGATGTACCGACTCGTCGAGCATCTGTAATTCCTGCTCTAATCAATATTTTCCGAAGCAGCTTTATCGCTTTCTGAAAGAGCTTCTCGTTGGCAAGGCTATTCCACCATCGTGCACCGCCCGCTCAACTAAATCATAAACACCCTGAAAGCGTGGCTGCCCTGCATTAGAATTATCCAACCCGAAGAGCTGAAGAAGGTCCTTATCAGTAATATGAAAAACATGGGTGAAGTGGCAAAAAGAATTGGAAAGGAGGATAGAAAATAAGTAACCGGTCTTACTGACGCTACACACCGCGGCCATTTTATTGTTCTCCTATTTTTGATGCAATTCTTCAAGTGTGCCCAGCACGATCCGTATAGACGCCTGAGATTGAGGGGTATGTACCTGTGAGACAAGCGGATCTTTTTTCAGTTTGAATACAAGATCCAATATCGGCCTTTTGAATCTGATCTCGATAAAAGTGTTCCCTTTAAATTCTATTTTGTTCAGATTGGCCTTCAAATTGAGTGATGCTTTTTTAATTTTCTCCTGGATCTCCTTTTTCATCTTTCCCCGGGAAGCATATTTTAGCTGTGTTTCAAGGTCTTGCATGGTTTCAGGCAGCTTACTAACTTTGCCTTTATATTCTGACTCAAATATCATAGCGGGAAAATCTATTAATATTGTTAATGGATCATCTGTCAGCCAACACTGGCCGTATAAAGAGGAAAGAACTAAATATCCTTCCATGCCTGTCATATCTGCATATTCACTCGATATTTTGTTAAAAAGATTATTTGCCTTATCTATTGCAGAAATGAGGTCATCTTTTGTCATGCATTACTCCCCATAGGATTGAATTCACGAAGAACTGATTGAACTGTTTATCGAACTATAGGACGTAAATTAACATGGCTGATTGGTGCAATCAAGGGCAGGACGACCACTGTATGTCGCAAATAACTTTAAATATGTTTTTGTCGTTTTGGGAATGTTTGCAGTAAGTATTTGAGGTGGTGGGGTATTGGTATCGCCTACAAAAACCAGCTGAACAGGTTAATCACTTTCTCCAGCATACGGGTCATCATCCCCCGCCGTTCGTGGTCGTCCAGTGTGATCCGCCGGGAATTTTTAAAATCCTCCAAGAGTATCCTTTGAATCTGCCTGCCGAACGCCTCATTGTCAATGATGAGGTTGATCTCGAAATTACGATGAAAGCTACGCTGATCAATATTGGCTGATCCAATGACCGTCCGCTCCCCATCGATCAGCATGACTTTGGTGTGCAGGATCTCATGCTCCATTTCGCAGATCTCGATCCCTTTCCGGAGAAGCGCACCATAATAACTGCGCCCCAGAAGCCGCACCAGCGGTATATCGCAGCGCGCCGGCAGCAGCAGGCGCACTCGTACCCCGCGCCGTGCAGCCCGCAGCAGGGAACGCAGGATCAGGGGACCGGGAATGAAATAAGGGGTTGCGATGAGAATCTCCTTCGCAGCAGAGGCAATATTGACCAGGAAGGCTCTCCGGATATAGGAGCGGCGATGGTGAGGGCCGCCGCTGACGATCACAACGTTTCCCTGTCCACGCCATCGGGAATGCGAATTTTCATCGTCGACGGTGAGAGAAAGCCAGGGAAGCTCTTCCCGTTCCATCCGCCATGTCTCAGAGAAAATGCGCACTAACTCATACACCGCGCTGCCTTCGATGCTGATGCCCACATCGTGGAAGCGATGCGTTCCTTCCGCCAGTCCGGAATATTCATCACCGATGTTGAAGCTACCCAAAAAGGCCAGGGTGCCATCGATGATGGCCATCTTGCGGTGGTCGCGCTTGTCGAACCAGTGCAGACCGCGCCTCAACGAGGGGACATTGAACGGAATCAGCTCGATGCCCTGTTGTGCCATTTTTCTGAAATAGGATGCCGGGGTCTCGATGGAGCCGATGTAGTCATAAATCAGCAGGACACGCACACCACGCCTGACCGCTTCTGCCAATTCAGCGGCAAGGGCGGTGCCGGTACGATCATTGCGGATCAGGTAGTATTCGATGAGGATAAAACGTTCCGCCGAGCGAAGTGCTGCATGCAGCGAGTGAAAGAAGCCGTGGCCCTCTTGAAAGAGCACGACCCGGTTGTGTCGGTAGGTAACCGGCAGGAACGAGGGACGAATACGCCGGAGCAGGTGCATCATCCGCGGCAGTCGGTTTTTCGGCTTGGAATGGTTTTCCGTGGCCATTGCTCCCCGCAGGTTAGGCGCAGATGGTGCATCCAGAGAGGGTTTTCTTCATATTGCATCACGAGGGTCAACACCAGAGGGAATCCAGCAGGCATTTAGACTTATGATCATATGATATCGTTGCGATTCAACAGGCCTCTGACCGGTGTTTCAGGGATGCCTCAATAAATTTACTGAATAGTGGATGGGGCTTTGTCGGCCGTGATTTGAATTCCGGGTGAAACTGGCAACCCAGAAACCAGGGATGATCCTTAAGTTCCACAATTTCCGCCAGGCGCCCGTCCGGGGAAACGCCGGTCATCCATAATCCCTTGCTGATCAGCTTCTCTTTAAAATCATTATTGAATTCGTAGCGGTGACGGTGCCTTTCGCTGATCTGTTCCTGCCCGTAAGCCGCATAGGCCTGAGAGGCCTGATCCAGCATGCAGGCATAGGCCCCCAGCCTCATGGTCGCCCCTTTATCCGTCAGGGTTTTCTGTTCGGGCAGCAGATCAATGACGGGATACCGTGTCTGCAGATCAAATTCCGTACTGTTGGCTTTTTTCATGCCGCAGACATTCCGCGCATATTCCACGACGGCCATCTGCATCCCCAGGCAGATCCCGAAATAGGGAATTCGGTTCTCCCGGGCATACTGGACGGCGGTGATCATGCCTTCAATGCCCCGGTCCCCGAATCCGCCGGGTACCAGAATGCCGCCCACGCCATTGAACTGATTGCCCAGCCCTTCTTTTTCAATCTTTTCGGAATCCACAAAACGCAGATTTACCCGGCAGTTGTTGGCAATCCCGCCATGCACCAGGGCTTCGTTGAGGCTTTTATAGGAATCGGTCAGATTCACATATTTTCCCACGATCGCAATGCAAACTTCCTGAGCGGGATGGGTCATCTTCTCCACCACATCCTCCCAGGCTTCCAGATGGGGCCGACCGGTCCAGATATTCAGGAGATCCACAATTTTCTGATCCACGCCCTGCTGATGATAGATGAGCGGCACTTCATAGATGCACCCCACATCCTTGGCCGTGAAGACGGCCGCCACCTCGACATTACAGAAGAGGGATATCTTGCTTTTGATATCGTCGGAGAGAAAATTTTCCGTCCGGCACAGCAGAATATCGGGCTGAATACCGATCTCCCGGAGGGCCTTGACGCTGTGCTGCGTCGGTTTTGTCTTCACTTCACCGGCGGTCTTGATAAAGGGCACCCAGGTGAGATGGACGAAGATGGCGTTTTCCCGGCCCACCTCGTTGCGGAACTGCCGGATGGCCTCCAGAAAGGGAAGGCTCTCGATATCGCCGACGGTGCCGCCGATCTCCACGATGGCCACATCAAAGCCCATGGCGGTATTTTTGATAAAGTCTTTTATTTCATTGGTGATATGCGGAATCACCTGAACGGTTTTTCCGAGGTAGTCTCCCCGCCGTTCCTTGGTAATGACGGAGAAGTAAACCTGACCGGTGGTCAGGTTGTTACCCTTTCCCATGCAGGTCGAACTGAAGCGTTCATAGTGGCCCAGGTCCAGATCGGTCTCCGCCCCGTCGTCGGTCACAAAAACCTCCCCATGCTGAAAGGGGCTCATGGTTCCGGGGTCAACATTGATATAGGGATCCAGTTTCTGATTGGTTACCCGGAGCCCCCGACTTTCCAGCAGGGCGGCAATGGACGCCGCCGCCAGCCCCTTGCCCAGGGAAGAAAGCACGCCACCGGTGATGAAGATGAATTTCGTTTTTTTCATGGTCACTCCTTAAAAAATGAAAAGGACATCAGAACTTCAAAATATGGCTTCACCGTTTGCACCCCTGTTTCCCGAGTTATGCAAAGCTCCTGTCAGCAACGCTACGGCGATTTTTCAATCAGCTGCCTGATCTGTCCGGCAATCATATCCAAGGGCTCACTCAGAAGCATCTCCAGGGGAAGACTTTCCAGATAGCGGTCATTCCAGGGCAGGTTATATTCATTGATCAGATTGCGGATATCGCTGTACTGGTAGCCCAGCACTTCTTTCTTTTCTTTAAGCGTCAACGCTTCATTGAAAAGGATGTGAACCAGGAGCAGGCTTCTGACCCCCGGTTTGTCTCCCAGAAGGGGAATGATCAAAATGGGAGCGCCGTCCGACTTCCCCCGCCCCAGGTAAACATGATCGGTACTGACAATGGTTTTTTTCGTTCCCATCAGCAGTCCGGAACCTTCGGTCCTGGACCTCATCTGCAGAGAGACACCGCCTTTTTTACGAATCGCGATCGTAGAGCCATCCCCGGGATTGCCTTCACTGTCCAGGTTATTGATATCATAAATCGTATATCCCCTGATCGCGGTGATCGCCGGCTGGATCCGGCTGATCGTCTGGACATTCTTGCTGACCAGCAGCTTCGTGGAAAATATCAGCTCCGTCAACAGGTCGTAAATGATCCCCCGGAGCGGCTGTTCCTTCCGGCTGGTCCCGACGGTTACCGTTTTGGCCTGATGACGAATGGCGTCAATGGGGCGGGAAAGTTCATCGACGGCATGGCCCAGCGCAATGTCCAGCATATCAATTGGGGAAGAGATCCCTTCTCCTTCTCCGAAGTCATGCCAGAAGTCTTCGAGGGGCAGTTTACCCATGGCATATTTTAAGAGCAGCACGATATCGGATATCGTTTTGATGCCGCTGTTGGAAAAGGATCCCTTATTGCGGCGCTCGTTGAAACCGGTGGCGAACTCACCGATCATGCGCCGGAACGGCCGGTCGAAAATGCCATCATAGAGAGAATAATTTTTTTTCACCTGCTCGACCATTGTCAGGTCCAGCCGGCTTCGGAACTCCCGGAAGAACAGAGCCTCATCGTCGATACTGCAGGCCGCATAATAACCCCAGAGATGCCCGGCCACTGTATTGAGAATGACCGGCAGAGGCATCGCCGCCCGGGGGATGTCAATCACCGCATCGGCAATCGCGTGGAAACGGTCGTCGCCCTCATCAGCAAAGACGATGACGCCTGCTTTGTGAGCCTTGAAGATCGCCACATCCTTGACAATGTCTCCCATGACCGTTTCCGGGTTTCCCGCCGCACAGACAAGGATCAGGGGCTCTGCGGACAGATCAATGTGCTTCTTATTTTCCACCACGTCCGAGGAAATGGTCCGGTAGCAGAGCTCGCTCAGTTTGATCCGGATTTCATCGGCCGCTGCCTTGTTCGGACCGCTGCCGACAACCGCCCAGTACTTTTTCTCCCCCGCAAGTTTCCGAACCGAATTCTGAATCTGCTCCTTCTGATCCAGCACCCGATTCATCATGTCCGGGGCTTGCTCCAGGCTGTGCAGTTCCTCCGCAATCTGATAACCGGACAATGTCCCCAGCAGCTGGGCCAGATAAAGGGCCAGGATATGGCCGGCCACAATCTGTGAGTAGAAGGCTTTGGTGGAAGCGACGGACATCTCGATATCCCGGCCGTCACTCGTGTAAAAAACCCCGTCGGACTTGCTGGTGATGTCCGATTGCCGCCGGTTCACAATGGCAATCACAAATGCGCCACGCTCTACCGCCATCGCCACGGCACGATTGGTATCCGTCGTGGTACCGGATTGCGTGATGGGAATCACCAGCGTATCCTTCAGATCATCTTCCAGGAAAAATCCGCTCAGTTCAGAAGCAATTTTTGCTTCGATTTTGATGCGGGTGCCTTTGAGGTATCGTTCCATGGCATCCATCACGGCCGAGCCTGCCACGGCGGCTGTTCCATGACCGATCACAACGATCTGCCTGATTTTATCATGAACAAAAGCCTGTCGGACTTTTTCCGGAATAACGTCCGGACCCAGATTGAAGGCCACCTGTTTCCCACCGTCCGCTTCGTTTCGAATCCGGTATTTTCCCCGGAGCGTCTTGCGGACAGACAGGGCGGATTCACTGATTTCCTTCAGGAAATAATGAGGATAGGTTCCGCGGTCAATATCCCGTGTCGTAATTTCGGCCTTCCTGACATCCGACTCCTGGAGTGCAAAGGGCAATCCACTGTAACAAAGGGATTCCATCCCGGAAAGCCCCCCGGAGGATTCCTGATTCAGGATAAGGATCTGGCCTGACGAACCGGGATCTTGTGGAACGGCAAGTTTTTCACCATCCATCTTGAGGAAACGGGGGGTGCCCTCCACCAGCCCGTATAACTCGGAAGAGAAGATATACTGATCGGGCGTGATGCCCACATAAATCGTCTGTCCGCTGCCTTTCAGGGCAAGAAAGGTCCGGGAGGGTTCCAGATTGCTGACCATGGCAATGGCATGAGACCCCTCAAAATCATGGACGGCCCGGCGGAATGATTCGGTCAGATCATGGCCTTCCAGAAGATATTTCTCGATCTGCAACGGGATGATCTTGGTATCCGTCGTCACCTCCGGAGCAATCAGATCCCGACCGGATTCCAGGTTTTTGCGGAGCCTCTGATAGTTGTCGATATCCCCGTTAAGAACCACATTGATCAACCAGAGGCCTTCCCCATAGGCGGGATAATGCTTCATGGCCCCATCAAGCGTGTAATTGTTGATGGGATGACAGTTATCCTCCGTGATGGAACCGACCGACGCCCAGCGCGTATGGGACAGGGACGTTTCAAAGACCACATCCTTTCTCGCAAACTTCTGAAAGACGGCATCCCGGGCAACGGCGTTCCTCAACTCGCGGATATTGCGGCCCAGATCCCCGATAATCGAAGCGGTTTTATAGGTAAAGGAAAGATAGGGCAGGGCTTCATGACATTGGATGGAGCCATTGACCAGGTCTTTGGCTGAAGATCTGCTGAGAAAATCTTCATAAAGACCTTTTTTCTTTAGAAGGTTCAGGACATCCGCAAGATCCCGGGACGTCGGAAGGGTAAAGGACAACTGAATGCCCGCCGAATCCCGTCCCCGGACCTCCAGACGGGCAAGGCAATTCAAAAGAAAATTGATTTTTCGATATTTTCTGAATGCGGCGGGGGTGACCTCTTTAAGGTTTTCAGTACCGGCCAGCCGAACGATTCTTTCAATATTATCCAGGATATCTTTCTCCAAAGCCCAGCAGATATCCTTCATTTGAACCAGACGGCTGTTGATGATTTCCAGATCACCGGTGGAAAAACGAACCGCCTGGGTCTCAAGAGCATTTTCCTCTTCGGATAGAAAAACATTCATCCCTTTGGAAAGATGGGTCAGCCGCGCTGCACAGGCCGGATCAAAAAAAAGACGCTCAAAAACAGCATCCCTCTTCAGGGTCAGAATATCCTGTTCCATGGCCGCCAGGGCATCCGGCCCCTCCAGGTAACGGTCGGAAGCCATGACCCCGGCAAGAATTTCCCGCAGATTCTGTTTCCTGATCTTCTCAAATAAAACAGACAGATGCTCATTCGCTGCGGGATCGGCGGGCCTGTCCGTTTTCTTGACGGTCAGGATGCCGGCCAGGCCGCAGAAAAAAACATTTGTCGACAGGGGAAAGAAGACCAGGGCCGGCGCCGAAATCCTTTGCGGATCAACGCCCACATAAATTTTCCAGCTTTTCAGATGTCCGATGGTTTGAAGGTAAATTTTCTTGATCATGTCGTCCTGCTTAAACCATCCTTTCCGGATACCGGAATGACGGGAGGTTCATCAGAACCCTGCCGGTCACATGATCCACGATGTTCTGAAGCCATGCCGTGCCCTTCGCCGCAGACGGGCGATCGAGGCTTGCTATGACGTCGATATAATCCGTCCCTGCTTCTTTTGCTTTCAGGCGAATGATGTCAAGAAAGGCATCCCGATTGCTGTGGTCAACCGCCTTTTCTTGCGCTGCGGTGAAGGTGCTTTCGATATCCGGCCAGTTTTTCATGAATTCTTTCTGCCGGCGGAGGAGAAGTGAACGCCTCTCCCCACTGAGGATTTGTTGACCGACCGTGACGGAGGCCTCCATCTTTTCAGCGAGAGCCTTGAAGCGGGCTAACCTCTCTTCGATGGACCGTTGCAGCGTTTCCACAGCCCCTTGATACAATTCATCCCCCAGTTCCTGTCCTTGAAAAAAAATCCGGCGAACCTGTTGATACCATTGCCTCAGCGCCAAAAGGTTGGCGATATAGTAAATATTATTGAAGACCTTCTTTTCGATATCTTTGTATAACCCGGGATGAAATTCTCCTTCCGTCCGGGGATGGCCTGAATCGCACAATATCTTGCCGCCTTCCGGACAATCCCGCCGGCAGACGCTTCCCGCCGCAATCACACAGCCATAGCCGATCCGCACCGGTCCGACCAGACCCCCCTGACCTCCTAAAAAAATGGGGGGCTGATTTAACATGACCCCCCTGGGCACATCACCGATCAGAGAAGGCGTCGCCTTATCCTGGTGGGGCGTATAGTTAAAGTGAATATAGGAACTGCCGACTTCACTGTGATTTTTCCGGCTGGTCCCACCGGCCATGAAGCAGTCGCAGAAATTGATCAGACTTCCCAGCGTCACAAAAGGGAAAAGAATGGTTTGTTTTAAACCGACCGTATGGCTGCCGTTGGCCTCTTCCTCCAGAAGGCATCCCTCCCGGACATGGGCTCCGCTGGCCATGCCGGCCTTTTCCAGAAAAACGGAGGACTTGAAATATCCGCCCCTTAATTCAACATGGGGCCCCAGAAAACAATCGACGAGGGTGACCGGCGCTTCACTCCCCAGACAGGTACCGGCGCAAATCACTGTTTTCTTGCCGTAAATCCGGGTTCCGCTGAAAAAAGTCACACCCTGGCCGGAAATCCTTTCCGTGCAGACATCCTCACCAATCTCCACAGAAAAGGGGCTGGGAATCCTGACCCCTTTTTCCATGAGCTGCATGACCTTATCGGACACCGTCGGCTTTATTCTATTGGCCATATTCCATCAATCGACAAGAGAAGGGGGGGAAGATTCAGGATGAGCAGCGTCAATCCTTCAACTCCTCCAGTCCCAGCTTAGCTATTTTTCTCTGGAAGGTGTTCCTGTTCATACCGAGATAAGCGGCGGCGGCGGATTTCACATGGTTGCAACGCCGCAGGGCAATTTTGAAAAGGCTTCTTTCGACCATTAAGATAATATCCTCATAGACCCTGCTTTTCCCCCCGCTCGGAGAACACAGCACCGTGGAAATGTCTTCGAGTTTTTTTTCAATAATGCCTTCAAGAATGGAAGGGGTTGAGGGCTCTCTTTGCCTGGTTACACGGGTTTTGTGAGGTTTTTTCTTAATCATGGCAGCGTCTATTCCTTTTTGCTATTTTGTGTTGTTTCAGACCGGTAATATTTTCATGATGATGATCCCCGCAATCACAATCACGGCAAACCACATGGAAACCAGATCGGATGAGTTCTTCAAAGGATTTTCGATCTGGTGTCTCACTTCTTCTTCGGATTTATCGATACCGACATGATCCACAATATTTCTGACCAGGGCGGAAAAATCATCGTAGGCATTGGAGAGAATATGAAACCCCTTCGTGGTGGTCAGCAACAGATAAACCCTCTTGCGAATCATCAGGCAACCCACATGGGTAATATCTTCCCACCGGAGGTCCCGCTCCCTCATAAATTTTCGAAGGAGGATACCCTGTTCGCCCATCGTGGCGGTACGGTTAGCCGCCTCGAGAAAAAGGATGAGGGTCGGAATAAAGATCACCGTGAGCACGATCCTTTCGATGGGAGAACCCTTGAAGAAAATGGACAGGCATAACAGGATAAACAGCAGACCGATATTGATCGCAAAGGGAATCAATAACGCTTGTCGAATCTTAAAAATCTTACTGGACATGAATGAACCCGCGATGGTGTGCCCCTGAATGGATCATGATTCCCTGACCAAAGTTCCGCTCTTGCCGCCCTGTTTCGTCATCAGTTTAATGTCCGACAGGATCATCCATTTGTCGGCTGATTTGCACATATCATAGATGGTCAGAGCCGCTACGCTGACAGCCGTCATGGCCTCCATCTCCACACCCGTTCTTCCCACCGTGCTGACTTTCGCTTCAATGGTAATTTCCCCCCGGTCTCGATTGATGGTGAATTGCATATCCATCCCCGTTAATTCCAGGGGATGACACATGGGAATCAGGTCACTGGTTCGCTTGGCCGCCATGATGCCGGCAATCTTCGCAACACCCAGAACGTTACCCTTCGTGATTCCTTCTGATTCAATCATGTCAACCGTTTCCGGATGCATCAAGACTTTTCCCCGGGCCACCGCCGTGCGGACCGTGCTGGCCTTTCTGGTCACATCGACCATCCTGGCCTTACCTTTTTCATCAAGGTGGGATATTGCCGTCATAAAGGGGCGCTCTTTCCGCCATTTTCAGGGTAAGCAGACGATCAGAAAAAATTTCCATTATCTTTAGCATAGTGTATTTTCTCAGTCAAGCCTGTTCCATCATCGGCAGGGCCTTAAAGAAATATCTTGTGATTCATAACTTTATTCTATAATAATTCAAGCGGTTTTTTCAGTTATTATCCCATAGCGGGTGTTCAAAAACACCCGGCAGTCCATCATCATTCACATGAACAAAAAGGAAGCGGCTCTGTTCCATGATTGTCAAAGTCATCAGCAGTACCATCATCGGGATTGATTCTTATCTCGTTGATGTGGAAATTGATGTCTCTCCCGGGCTTCCCCAGTTTTCGACGGTCGGACTGCCCGACGTGGTTGTCCGCGAAAGCAAAGATCGGATCAAAGCGGCAATCAAAAACTCCGGTTATGGATTTCCCCGGACGCACATCACGGTGAATCTCGCTCCCGCCGACATCAAGAAGGAAGGTACGGGATTTGATCTGCCCATTGCCGTCGGCATTCTCGCTGCGGAAGGCGTGGTTGATCCGTCCGCCGTCCAGCCCTACCTCCTGATGGGAGAGCTGTCTCTGGACGGCAGAATCAAAGGGGTCTGTGGCGTCCTGTCCGCAGCTTTTCAGGCTAAAGACATGGGCATCCGGGGCATCATCGTCCCCAGGGAAAATGCTCAGGAAGCGGCGATGGTCAAGGCGATCGATGTGATCCCGGTAGAAACGTTGCCCGATGTCATCGAATTTCTGCACGGTCGGAAGCGGATCGAACCGGTGCAGGTGGATCGGGAGGAACTTTTCGGTAAGTTTCAGGATTATCCCTTTGATTTCAATGAAATACATGGACAGGATCAGGCGAAAAGAGCCATGGAAGTTGCAGCGGCAGGAGGGCATAATATCCTCATGATCGGTCCGCCCGGCTCCGGGAAGACCATGCTTGCCCAGCGGATGGCGACGATTCTGCCTGAAATCTCTTTTGAAGAGGCGATTGAGACGACAAAGATATACTCCGTGGCCGGCCTGCTGGACAAAAAAGGGGGACTGGTGGGAAAGAGGCCCTTCCGTTCTCCCCATCATACGATATCCGACGCCGGCCTGGTCGGTGGAGGGCACACCCCGAAACCGGGAGAGATCAGCCTCGCCCACCATGGTGTTCTCTTTCTGGATGAGCTTCCTGAGTTCAAGAAAAATGCCCTGGAGGCCTTGAGACAGCCGCTGGAAGAGGGTCAGGTGACCATCACAAGATCCTCCACCACCGCCACTTATCCGTCCCGGTTCATGCTGGTCGCGGCCATGAATCCCTGTCCATGCGGCTATTACGGCGATTCGCATAAGGCCTGCCGATGCACCGCCCAGCAGATCCGCCAGTACCAGGCTAAAATCTCGGGCCCTCTCCTGGATCGTATCGACATTCATATTGACGTCCCCTCCGTGAGATACCGGGACCTCAGGGGAAAATATTCCGGAGAATCGTCTTCCCTCATTCAGCAGCGGATCAACCGGGCCAGATCCCGTCAGATGCAAAGGTTTAGCAACCCGAAAACCCTATGCAATGCCCGTATGTCGGACAAACAGATCCGACAATACTGTCCCATGGATGAAGAATCCCAGCGGCTCCTGGAAATGGCGATCGACAAACTGGGCTTCAGTGCCCGGGCCTATACCCGAATATTGAAGGTCGCCCGGACCATTGCCGACCTGGAAGATGAAAACCATATCCGGTCAAGCCATGTGGCCGAGGCGGTTCAGTACAGAAACCTTGATCGAAAAATGATTTAATGATAAAGGTACTATTCATTTTACTATTTTATGAACGAGGGAGATTAGCGCATGGAAATTCAGATTCGTGAGATTTCACCGAAAAAAAGAAAACCCATCCCCACCGATGAATCCAAACTGGGATTTGGAAAAAAAGTCACCGATCATTTTTTCAACATGAAATATCATGAGGATCGCGGCTGGTATGATGCCATGATCGAGCCTTACCGTTTAATATCCCTCGATCCTACCGCCATGTGTCTCCATTACGGACAGGAAATCTTCGAAGGCCTGAAGGCTTACCGGGGAAGAAACGGTGAGATTTACCTTTTCCGGCCTACGGAAAACATCACACGGATGAATCTGTCCGCGGAGAGAATGTGCATGCCCACGGTGGATCCGGATTTGTTCATGGATGCCATCAAAAAACTGGTACTCCTGGATAAGGACTGGATTCCCAAGGGGAAAGGAACATCCCTCTATATCCGCCCCACCATGATTGCCACGGAACCGGCCCTGGGGGTCCATCCGGCCAATGAATATCTGTTTTTCATTGTGATTGGACCAGTCGGCGCCTACTACGCGGAAGGATTCAGTCCCACGAAAATCTATGTCACCGAAGATTACGTGCGCTCCGTCCGCGGCAGCATCGGCTTCTGCAAAGCCGCCGCGAATTATGCCGCCAGTCTCTATGCCAGTAAGCTGGCCATGGAACAGGGTTACACACAGGTGCTGTGGCTCGACGCCATTGAACGGAAGTATGTGGAAGAGGTGGGCACCAGTAATATCTTTTTCGTCATCGGCAATGAGCTGATTACCCCTCCCCTGTCAGGGTCTATCCTTCCCGGCGTGACCCGTGATTCGGTCATCCGGATCGCGAAGAGCTGGGGGATCACCGTTTCCGAGAGGCCGCTTTCCATGGATGAGATCCTGGCAGCATCCGCTCAGGGCACGCTGAAAGAGGTCTTCGCCTCCGGTACGGCGGCCATCGTGTCGCCCGTCGGACAGATGTTTTACCGGGGGAATCTGCATATCATTAGTGAGGGGAAAATCGGTGCCATGACAGAGAGATTATACAATGAAATTCTACAGATCCAATATGGTGAAAAGGAAGATCCCTTTAGCTGGCGGATCAGGATCGGATAACAGGATTTTCTACCATTAACTGGGAAATTTCCCTCTATCCGTGGACTTAAGGCTGGAATCCACAGACATGTTGAAAAGGTTGTTGATATATTTGTTGATAACCATTGTAAGTGCTTAATTGCGACGATTTTATACCACATTGCGCCAGGTTGGATCAATAAAATAACATAATAATTACAAGTAGATAAATTACAGACATATGATTTCTATCACTTAATGCGCCCTGGGAAGCAAGTTATGAACGCCTTGAAAAAATCATGCCACTTTTTTAAACTTTTTAGCCTGAATAATATAAGGTCTCTATTAGTTTTTGGGCAGATACCGGCCTTATATAAAGTGGCAGCTTTTTCTATCTCTATGATTTTTCTGATAACGCCGGCAACGCGGGCGGACATGATATCATTGGAAAAGTTGACGTCAAAGATGCAGGCTACCTATGAAAATACGCAGGATTTGAAGGCAAAATTTGTTCAGGAGCTATTCATCAAGTCGATTAAAAAAACGGAGCGGGAAGAGGGGACGGTCTACTTTAAAAACCCCGGGAAAATGCTTTGGGATTATGCGAAGCCCAAGTCAAAAAAACTGGTGATCAATCCGCAGAAAGCCTGGCTCTATGTCCCCGAAGACCATGTCGTTTATGTCCAGGATGCCGTCAATATTTATAAATCAAAGGTGATCATCCGATTTCTTTCCGGCATTGGGAAACTGGGTGAGGATTTTCAAATGAAATATTCAGAGCCTGACGCTGTCGACAGGGAGGGTCATTATCTTCTGACCTTGATTCCAAAAACTTCAGATGTCGGCATCGATAAGCTCTACCTGGTCATCGACCCGTCCAATCTGCAGATCCTGCAATGCAGTTTCACAGATACATTTGGCAACGTCACGCGCATTCGGTTCCGGAACATCAAAATCAACAGCCAGTTATCCGAAAGTCTTTTCAGTTTCAAACCACCCCGGGGCGTCGAAATTTTCAACGTCCCTTAATGCGTTGACGGAAAAGTCCGGTCAGGACCTCTGCAGCGCTGACGTCCGAAACCAGCAGGCAAAGATGAAGGGATTTTCGCGGATGCCGGCTATCAACATCAACGTCTCATCCTCCCGATCCCGTGAGCAGGCCTTAACGCTGGAATGGCTTGAAACGAACGGTCTGGGCGGTTATTCATCCAGTACCGTCCTGAACTGCCATACCCGAAGATACCATGGTCTTTTTGTGGTGAATCTGAAGGAGCCGCCCGGCAGGCATGTTCTGTTGTCAAAATTTGAAGATTCCTTCCGGACGAAAGGTCGGGAATATTTCCTCTCCTGCCACCAGTATCCCGGTCTGTTTTTTCCTGAAAATGATCAGCTTCCTGCCTCGTTTCAGCTCGATGGTTATCCCGGTTTCACCTACGCGGCGGGAAAGATATGTGTTCATAAGTCGGTCATGCTGCTCCAGGATCACAACCACCTCCTGCTACGATACGATATCGAGAGATGCCCGGCTCCGGGTCTGCTCAGGATAAGACCCTTCCTGGCCTACCGCGGATACCACGGCCTTTCCAGGCAGAATCCGTTTTTGCATGTCCAAGCCGCCGAAATCAGAAACGGATTTATGATCCGGCCCTACGAAGGGATGCCGCCCCTGTATATTCAGACCAATATAAAATCACGTTTTTCTTTCTCCCCGGTCTGGTATAACAACTTCGAATATGACGTCGAAAGGCAGCGGGGTTATGAGGGTCATGAAGACCTGTTCCAGCCGGGCATACTGGAAGTGCCTGTAACGGAGGAAAGCAGCGTCATCGTCTCTGTTTCTTTACAGGCCTTCGAAAAGCAACTCAAAAAGATCTGGACGCTGGAACAGAACCGGCGGATTCAGGAAAAGACACAGATAAAATCCATCGCGGAAAGGTTCGAAAATCAGGAAGACCGGACCCATGTTGAAAATCTCATCACGGCCGGGTCACAATTCCTGATCAAAACACCTTCCGGACGTCCGGCCATCCTTGCCGGCTACCACTGGTTCAATGACTGGGGCCGTGACACGCTCATCTCTCTTCCGGGGCTCACGTTCTGCAGCGGCCGTCCCGAGGCCGGGATGGACATCCTCGCTTCTTTAGCAGAACATGAAAAAGACGGCCTCCTGCCCAATTATTTTTCGGATCATTCTCAGGAGAAGTCCTATAACACCGTCGATACAACCCTCTGGTTTTACTGGGCCGTTCAGCAGATGCTCCGGTACACCGGTGAGATAGAAACGATCGAAACAAAGCTCTGGCCGGTGATGAAAAAAATGATCAGACACTTCATGTCGGGAACGGTGATGAATATTTTTATGAATGACCGGGGTTTGCTCCATGCCGGCCATGAAGGCTCAAACCTGACCTGGATGGACGCCACCGTGGCGGGAAAACCGGTGACCCCCCGCTGGGGGTACGCCGTGGAAATAAATGCCCTCTGGTACAACGCCGTCTGCTTCGTCGATGAGCTGGCCCGGCATTTTGGCGATGGCGCGTTGTCCTTTACGGAACTGATTCCCCGGCTCCGCCAGGCCTTTCAGGAGACCTTCTGGATAAAACAAAAAGGGCATCTCGGTGATGTCTTCTGTAACGGCTGTCTTGACGATGCCTTGCGGCCCAACCAGATTCTGGCCGTTTCTCTTCCTTATTCACCTCTCGATCCCGGCAGATGGCCTTCTGTGGTGGCGCGCGTCCGGCAGCACCTGCTGACCCCCTGCGGCCTGAGGACGCTCTCACCGGAAGACCCGCATTATATCGGACATTACGGCGGCGACAGCGCCGCAAGAGACGGCGCCTACCATCAGGGGACGGTCTGGCCCTGGCTCCTGGCGCATTTTGGTGAAGCATTGCTGAGGGTAACGGAAGACAAGGGCAAGGCGAGGCTTTTTCTTCTGGGTTTGATCCGTTCGTTCCTGCGTCAGCATTGGACCGCGGCCGGCATCGGCTGCGTCTCGGAGATATTTGACGGCGATCCTCCCCACCAGCCGAACGGCTGTATTGCCCAGGCCTGGAGTGTCGGCGAACTGATCCGGCTCTATACGATTCTGGATGAGACCAGGGCTTGACAAAACCGGGAAATGGATTCGCCACCTGCGAACCATTTCCCAAAGTTTCAAAGCGCTCAAAGAGACCATTAACCATGCAAATTCTGATGTTCGGGTGGGAATTCCCTCCCTTGGTGAGCGGCGGCCTGGGAACGGCCTGTTTCGGCATGACCCGGGCCCTTACCGACCTGGGCCATGAAATCGTTTTTGTGCTGCCCCGTACGGATGGTGACGGGAAACCGTCGCATGTGAAACTGGTCTCGGCATCCGGCGTGGCCGTCCCGGATCTTGATCTCGAAGAACCTTCCGTCTTCCAAGGTTTGTCCATCCGCTCCGTTGATTCCGTTCTCCGGCCCTACCTGTCCAAAGGCCGCTACCGGTCTCTGTTATCCGGTTCGCAGGGCTCCCGGTTCCTGACCATCTCCGGAGACTACGGAGCCGATCTGATCTCGGAAGTTGTTCGTTACGGCAGGGTGGCGGGTGTCATTGCCCGGGAACGCCCTTTCGATGTCATCCATGCCCACGACTGGATGACCGTCTTCGCCGGCATCGAGGCCAGGCGGATCAGCAGCAGGCCTTTGATCCTGCACATCCATGCCTTGGAATTTGACCGCAGCGGCGAGAATATCAATCAGGACATCTACGACATCGAGCGCTATGGCCTGGAAGCGGCCGATCATGTCATCGCGGTCAGCCATTACACGAAAAAAACCATGATCGAACGATACGGTATCGATCCGGAAAAAGTCACCGTCGTTCATAACGCCGTGACCCGCCGGGAAGCGGGTGGAATCTACCGTGTTGAAAAGGACCCCCTCCAGAAAGTAGTCTTGTTTCTGGGCAGAATCACCTTCCAGAAAGGGCCGGACTACTTTATCGAGGCAGCCGCAAAAGTTTTGCAGGAAATGCCGGAGGTGACTTTTATCATGGCCGGTGCGGGAGATATGATGCCCCGGATGGTGGAGCGGGTCGCTGAGCTGGGGATCGGCAGCCGGTTTCACTTTGCGGGCTTCCTGAAGGGGGATGACGTCGAGCGGGTCTTCGTGCTGAGTGATCTCTATATCATGCCCAGTGTATCGGAACCTTTCGGCATCTCGCCGCTGGAGGCTATGCTTTACGACGTGCCGGTCATTATTTCCAGACAGTCCGGGGTTTCCGAGGTTCTGCAGCATGCGCTCAAAGTGGATTTCTGGGATGTTCATGAGCTGGCCGGTAAAATCATGGCCGTCCTGAAGTATCCGTCGCTGGCCGCCGAGATGGTGGAAAGGTCGCGTGAAGAATTGAAGCATATCCGCTGGGAACATGCTGCCGAAAAGATTCTGAACGTTTACAACACCTGTTTGTCTTGAAGGATTTTTGAAAATGCCTGCTCTGTGCCTGTATTTTCAGGTTCATCAACCCTGCCGTCTGAGGCATTACACCATTTTCGATGTGAACCATGTTCATGCCTACGAAGACGGGGGGGCAAACCTGGAAATCCTCAATAAGGTAGCCGATCAATGCTACCTGCCGGCGAACCGGATCATGCTCAACCTGATCCGGCAGCATGCCGGTCAATTCAGAATCGCCTTTTCTATCAGCGGCATCCTCCTAGATCAGATAGAACGGCACCGGCCGGATGTCCTGGAGAGCTTTCAGGCGCTGGTCCGGACCGGATCCGTCGAATTATTATGCGAAACCTATTACCATTCACTTGCCTTTCTGTTCTCCCTGAAGGAATTCAAACACCAGGTGATGCTCCATAAAAAAAAGATTCAATCGCTTTTCGGCCAGACACCGAAGACCTTTTGTCATACCGAACTGATCTATAACAATGACCTGGCCAAAGTCGTCGAAAAGATGAATTTCAAGACGATTCTGGCGGAAGGCGCTGACAGGATTCTTGCCGGACGAAGCTGCCATGCCCTTTACCGGCCGGCGGGGTGCAGCAAGCTGAAACTCCTGCTGAGAGACTATCGGTTCTCCGATGATATCGCCTTCCGCTATTCCGACCGGAAATGGCCCGAATACCCTCTCACAGCGAGGAAATTTGCCGGCTGGCTCCATCGTACGGATGCTGCGGAAACGGTCATCAACCTTTTTATGGATTATGAGACCTTCGGCGAACATCAATCGCAGGAAACGGGTATCTTTGAGTTTATTAAAGCATTCCCGGCGGAAATCCTGAAACATCCCGATTTCTGTTTCCAGACCCCCTCGGAAGTAGCAGCAACCTTTGAACCCTCCCTGTCGCTGGACATCCCGGACTTCCTGTCCTGGGCGGATGAGGACAGAGACTTGACCGCCTGGCTTGGAAATGGTATGCAAACAGATGCCATCCAGACACTTTATAAAATGGAACCACAGGTCTACCGCCGAAACAGTCCGCAACTTATGGACACCTGGCGGATGCTTCAGACTTCTGACCATTTTTATTACATGTGCACCAAGTGGTCTGCCGACGGGGACGTGCATCAATACTTCAATCCCTACCCTTCTCCCTACGACGCATATATTAATTACATGAATATCCTGGATGATTTTTCAAGACAGCTGCATAAGAAACCGTCATCAGACAAGGGGTGTAATCCATGATAGGATATCAAGACCGGTATCTGTTTGAGGTCAGCTGGGAGATTTGCAACAAGGTCGGCGGGATTTACACGGTGATCATGAGCAAGCTCCGGGAAGCCATCGCGGCCTATGGCGATCAATATGTTCTTCTGGGACCGGACCTGAAAACCAATCTTGAATTTGAAGAGACGGAAGAGGTCTTCTGGGAAAAGATCAGAGAGGGGGTCGCCATCAAGGAGATTCCCTGCCGTTTTGGACGCTGGAAAATTCCCGGCGAACCGAAAGTCATTCTGGTTGGTTTTGGAAAAAAATACAATAAAGAACAGCTTCTCTTCCGGATCTGGGAGGATTACGGGGTGGATTCCATTGCCGGCGGGTGGGATTATGTGGAACCGGTCATGTTCAGCTATGCCTGCGGGGAAGTCATTGAGACCCTTTATAATATCCTGGCCAGACCGCAGGGTAAACCCGCCGTTGCCCAGTTTCACGAATGGATGTGCGGAGCCGGCCTTCTCTGTCTGAAGACGAAGGTGCCGGAAATCGGAACGGTTTTCACCACCCATGCCACGATCCTGGGCAGGAGCCTGGCCGGATCAGGCATGGATATCTATGCCGCCATGGAGCATATCTCTCCGCAGCGAGAGGCCAGCGCCCAGCATATCGCGGCGAAATATTCCATGGAGGTTGCCGCGGCGAGGGAGGCGGACTGTTTTACCACCGTCAGTGAAATCACCTCCTCGGAAGCCAAGAATTTCCTCGGCCGCTGTCCCGATGTCATCACGCCCAATGGTCTGGATATGGAGCATATTCCGGATCTCACGGAGAACAGGGCACCCTCCCTGAAAGCCAGGGAAAGGCTGCTGAGCGCCGCCGGCCGTTTCCTGCGGAAAGAGTTTTCCCCGCAGACAAGAATTATCGTTATTTCCGGACGCTACGAATTCAGAAACAAAGGGATCGATGTGTTTCTGAAGGCCTTGGGCCGTCTGGATAAAACGATGGGAGAAAAAGAATCCATCCTGGCCTTTCTCTTCGTGATCGGCGGCCACACCGATCTCATCCCTGCTCTCCAGGGAGATTACAGCAAGTGGGAGCCGGGAAATCCCCCCATTGCCACGCACCGGCTTCAGAACGAGGCGTCCGATCCTATTCTGCAAACCTGTGATCGCCTGGGACTCAAAAATCTGCCGCCGAACCGAGTCAATGTCATCTTTCTTCCGGCCTATCTCAACGGCTATGACGGCCTGATCAATATGCCCTATTATGAGGCCCTCTCCGGATGTGATCTGGGCGTTTTTCCATCCTACTATGAACCCTGGGGCTACACCCCCCTGGAAAGCGCGGCCTATGCCGTACCGACGGTAACCACCGACCAGGCCGGTTTCGGGCTCTGGGTTCAGCACACCCTCGGCCTGAATGGGGGGGTTATTCTTTTAAACCGCAAGGGAAAGCCGATAGACACCATTGAAGACCAGCTCCACGGCATCTTCAAAGATTTCCTCTCCTGGAATGATGCGGAGTTCGGCAAGCGGCGAAAAATGGCTTATTCCACAGCCCTGAAAGCCAACTGGAAAGACTTTTTCCAAGCCTATCTCCTAGCCTATGAAAAGGCCATGAACGCTGCCGAAAACCGCTCCGAAAAGCTTGCTCTGGCGGCCGGGCGGCCGGAGGCAAAACATACCTTTGCCGGCACCGCATCGACACAGCCTCACTTCCGGGCATTCACAGCGGTGACGACCCTGCCGCAGACCATTTCGCGGCTCCGGGAACTGGCCTACAATCTATGGTGGTCCTGGCATCCCAAGGCTCTCGACCTGTTCGCCTCCCTGTCGCCCAAAATATGGCCGGAGATGAACAACAATCCCGTGATGATGCTGGAGACCCTGTCATCGGAAATACTGCTGGAGGCATCGAAGAACCCGAGTTACCTAAACCTCTATACCCAGATCATGAAGCAGTTTGATGACTACGTAAACGACCGGGAAGCCTCAAAAAAAATAGAATCCATCCCGGAAATCAAGGGGTCGTCGCCGATTGCCTATTTTTCAACCGAATACGGCCTTCATGAGTGCCTGCCCATTTACTCCGGCGGTCTGGGCACCCTCTCCGGCGATCATCTGAAGACGGCCAGCGACTTGAATATCCCGCTCGTCGCGGTAGGGCTCCTTTACAAAAACGGATACTTCCGGCAGGTCATCGATAAAAACGGCATACAGATTGCGGAATATCCGGAAAACGATCTGTCCAACATGCCGGTGCAGATTGTCCAGGACGATCGCGGCAACGAAGTGCAGATCTCGCTGGAACTGCCGGGACGGACCCTCTATGCCAGCATCTGGGAAGTCAAGGTGGGACGCGTCTCGCTTTACCTCCTGGATACGGATGCGCCGCGCAATACCCCTCAGGACCGGAAGATCACGTCACGGCTGTACAGCGCCGACCCGCGCACCCGGATTGAGCAGGAGATCCTGCTGGGCATGGGCGGCGTCAAGCTGCTGAAGCGGCTCGGCATCAAACCCTGTGTTTACCATATCAATGAAGGACATTCCGCATTTCTCCTTTTTGAACTGATTGCCTCCCTGATGACGGAAGAAAAGCTTTCCTTTGACGAGGCCAGTGAAGTCGTCCGCGGCAGTACCGTCTTCACGACGCACACGCCTGTGGAAGCCGGCAATGAGCGATTCAACAAGGACCTGATGGAGCATTACTTCGGCAGCTTCATCAAATGGACCGGTATGTCCAAATCACAATTCTGGGAACTGGGACAGAAGGAAAGCGGTGAAGACAAGCCTTTCTTTATGAATATCCTGGCCTTCAAGATGACCCACCGGCGGAATGCCGTAAGCCTGGTACACGGTCAGCTCTCCAGGAATATCTGGCGTGATGTGTGGAAAGGGTTCAACGAGGCCGATATCCCCATCCGCCATATTACCAACGGCACTCACATCATGTCCTACCTGGCGCCAAGGATGAAGGAGCTCCTGGACGCCTATCTGGGAATGAACTGGGAGAATCATCTGACCGATCCGGAACGCTGGAAACGGGTCCAGGATATTCCCGATACCCTCCTGTGGCGGACACGTTACGAAATCAGACAGAAGACCATTGATTTATTGAGGGATCACCTCTCCCGGCACTGGGCAAAATACAGCTATACCAAGACCTGGCGCGAGGAGCTTTATTCAAGGATCACCCCCGGAGCCATGATCATCGGCTTCTCCAGACGTTTCGCCCCTTACAAACGCGCCGACTTGCTGCTTTCCGATCTGGACCGTCTGGCCGGTATCGTCAACGATGAAACCCGCCCGGTTCAGATCATCTTTGGCGGCAAGGCCCATCCCAACGATGAGATGGGAAAAAGCCTGATCAAAAAAGTCATTGATGTCTGCAGAGACGAGCGCTTTCGGGGACGGATCTTCTTTATTGAAAACTATGACATCCGGATTGCCCGCCATTTCGTCCAGGGCGCCGACGTCTGGCTCAATACTCCCAGAAGGCCCTACGAAGCCAGCGGGACCAGCGGGATAAAGGCAGTGGCCAATGGCGTCCTCAATCTCAGCGTCTCCGACGGCTGGTGGTGTGAGGGATACGACGGCACCAACGGCTGGACCATCGGACCGGTCGTGCGGGACTATGTCGAGGAGGCGGAGAATGCCGATGCTGAAGACGGCCAGTCTCTATATTCACTCCTTGAAAACACCGTGATTCCCCTCTTTTATGATCGGCAGGGATCCGGCATCCCGGAAAAATGGATTGCCATGATCAAGCGGTCCATGGAGACCCTGATTCCCAGATTCAATACGGAAAGAATGCTGCTGGAATACTATCACAACATGTACCTGCCAGCAGCGAAAAGAGAGCAGGAACTGGCTCAGGACGGCTTCGCTCGGGCCAAAGTCCTCTCCGACTGGAAACGGAAGATTCCGATGCGGTTTTCCTCGCTGAAGCTTCTGGACGTGACGGTGGAAGGTATCCACGGTGATAATATTCCGGTGAATGAACCCTTAAACATCACGGTGCGCATTGATCCGGGCAAGCTGGAGCCCGGCGACATCCTCGTCGAGCTGGTCGTGGGTAAAAAGGATAGCAAGGGCAGCGTCACCGACCCCGACTACGTTCCGCTGAAAATCGTGCATAAGGGAGCGGACGGCATTCTCACCTTTTCCACGAAGTATGTCATCCGGGAAAACGGACCCTACAGCTACGGCATCCGTGTTCTGCCCTACCATGCAAAACTGGCATCCAAGCAGGAGACCGGCCTGATTCTGTGGGGGTGATGACACCTTGAATGCATCCTACGAAATGGTGAAACTGGTTTTATGAAAAGGATTATTTTTAAAAATTTCATGATTCATCGGGTCCAATGGCTATTTATCCCCTTTGTCCTTTTGATCGTTCTTCATGCCTGTTCATCAAAAAAAGATCCACAGGCCATTCCTGCTGTTCCGATCATAGCGGCTTCAGCCATTCAGAAATCCATTCCTGTTCAGATTCATGCCATCGGAAACGTTGAAGCCTATCAGACCATATCGGTGAGAACCCAGATTACCGGACAGCTTACAAAAGTCTTTTTCAAAGAGGGCCAGGATGTTAGAAAGGGAGAGCTTCTCTTTCAACTGGACTGTCGTCCTAACGAGGAGACACTGAAACAGGCAGAGGCTAATCTTACCAGGGATACCGTCCAGGCAAAAAATGCTGAAGTTGAGTTGCAAAGGTATTCTGCCCTTTTGGAAGAACAATTCGTAACGCGACAGCAGTATGACCAAGCGCGCACAAACTGGGCCGCCCTGGAAGCTACTTTGAAGGCAGACAAAGCCATCGTGGAAAACAATCGCGTCCAGGTTCAGTACTGTTCCATGTATTCCCCGATCGATGGCCGGACGGGATCATTAAAAGTGAATCAGGGAAACATCGTCAAAGCCAATGATATAGAGATCGTCGTTATCAACCAAATTCAACCCATCTACGTCACGTTCGCCATTCCGGAAAGAGATTTGCTGACGGTAAAAAAATACCAGGCGCTTGAAAAACTAAAGGTGGATGCTTTGATAGCGGGAGATCAACGTCCCGAAAAAGGACTGCTCACTTTCGTAGACAATAATGTCAATAAGGCAACGGGAACCATCAACCTCAAGGGGAATTTTGCCAACCGGGAAAAGCGCCTCTGGCCAGGCCAGTTTGTGACGGTCGTCATGACGCTCACAAATGAACCTGATGCAATCCTTGTCCCTTCACAGGCCATTCAGACAGGCCAGTCCGGACAGTATGTCTTCATCGTGAAGCCAGATCTCACCGTGGAAATGAGACCCGTTGTAACCGGTTCCGCCCTTCAGGGAGAAACGGTCATCCTGAAGGGGATTCAAGCAGGCGAGCGGGTGGTCACGGACGGACAAATGAGGCTTACCCCAGGAGCCAAGGTGACTGTTAAATGAGCCCCTTGACACTTTAATACATGAACATCTCAGCACTCTTCATACGCCGGCCCATCATGACAACGCTTATCATGATGTCGATTCTCCTCTTCGGCCTTGTTGCTTATCGAGCGCTTCCCGTCAGTGAACTTCCTAACGTGGATTTCCCAACCATTCGTGTTTCAGCCAATCTTCCGGGGGCGAGCCCGGAAACGATGGCATCCGCCGTGGCAACACCCCTCGAACGGCAATTTTCCACCATTGCCGGCCTTGATTCCATGACCTCAATCAATGGTCTCGGAATTGCGCAGATTACCTTACAGTTCAACCTGGATCGGAATATTGATGCAGCCGCCCAGGATGTCCAGACGGCTATTGCCACGTCGGCCAGTCAGCTCCCCCAGAACATGCCGACTCCTCCAACCTTTCGGAAAGTGAATCCGGCGGATCAGCCCATTCTTTATATTGCTCTGAGTTCGTCCACTCTGCCTCTTTCGACCGTTGACGAGTTTGCAGAAACACTTCTTGCACAACGGATATCCATGATCAGCGGTGTAGCGGAGGTACAGGTCTTCGGCTCACAGAAGTACGCTGTACGCGCCCGTCTCGATCCGAAGGCACTCGCCGCGAGGTCCATCGGGATTGACGAGGTTGCCAGTGCGATCCAGTCGGGGAATGTCAATCTTCCTACAGGCACCCTTTGGGGGACTCACCAGGCTTTCACCATCCAAGCCACGGGACAGCTTAACAATGCGGCGGCCTACCGTCCCCTGATTGTGTCCTATCGAGGCGGCTCGCCGGTTCGACTCGGAGAACTGGGAGAGATCATCGATAGTGTTGAAAATGACAAAGTGGCTTCCTGGTTCAACAATGAACGGGCCATTGTCCTGGCAATCCTGCGCCAGCCGGGCACCAATACGGTCGAAGTGGTCCGGTCCATCCGGAATATCCTTCCACAATATCGTTCCCAGATCCCGGCCTCGGTGAACCTGAACATCATGTACGACCGGTCCGTTTCTATTAAAGAATCGGTCCGAGACGTTCAGATCACTTTTTTCATTGCAATGATTCTCGTCATATCCGTAATCTTTCTATTTCTCCGCAACCTTTCCGCAACGATCATCCCCAGCCTCGCTCTGCCCATATCTATCATTGGAACCTTTGCGGTGATGTATCTTGCCGGATACAACCTCGATAATCTGTCGCTGATGGCCCTGACCCTCAGTGTTGGATTCGTGGTCGACGATGCCATCGTGATGCTGGAGAATATCGTTCGGCATATGGAGAACGGCGAGAGCGCAATGGAGGCAGCATTGAACGGATCCGGTGAGGTCAGTTTCACCATACTTTCCATGACTCTCTCCCTTGTCGCTGTTTTCATCCCCGTTTTATTCATGGGAGGTATCGTGGGAAGATTGCTTCACGAATTTGCTGTTACGATTGCCGTAGCTGTCCTCATCTCCGGATTTGTATCCCTTACCCTGACTCCGATGCTCTGTAGCATTATGCTCCGTCCCGCAAGTGAGACAAGCCACAGTCGAATCTATCAACTTTCGGAGCGATTTTTTGCAGGACTACTCCGTGCTTATGAAAGAAGTCTTAAATGGGCCCTGAATTATCGACTGATGACGCTCATGATCTCCATCCTTTTCCTGGTGGGGGCTATCTATTTGTATTCCATTACCCCCACCGGTTTTCTTCCCAGTGAGGATACAGGTCAGATATTCAGTTTTACGGAAGCGGCGGAAGGGATATCCTTTGAATCCATGGTGGATCACCAGAAAAAAATTGCCGACATTGCGTTACAGGATCCGAATGTCGCGACCATTATGTCAAGCGTAGGAGCGTCAGGAAGCAGTGTATCAACCAACACAGGCCGTCTGATGATGCGGCTTAAACCACGAAATGAACGCAGCCTCAGTGTCGATGAATTGATTCAAAAGCTCAGGCCGAAACTTGCCACAGTTCCCGGGATCCAGGTCTATATGCAAAACCCGCCGACGATTCGCATCGGAGGATATTTCACAAAGAGCCAGTACCAATATACACTCCAAAGCCCGGACATCGATGACCTTTACAAATACGCCCCCATTCTTGAGGCAAAACTGAGAGAACTGCGGGGGTTCCAGGACGTAACCAGCGACCTTCAGATCAAGAGCCCCCAGATCAATATCAACATCGACAGGGACAAGGCCTCGGCCCTTGGCCTCAGTGCCGGTCAGGTTGAGGATGCTCTCGCCAGTGCCTATTCCTCTCGTCAGATTTCAACAATCTACGCACCGAACAACCAGTACCGGGTTCTCATCGAATTGAAACCCCAGTACCAGATGGACCCTTCTGCACTTTCCTTCCTTTACATCCGGTCCTCTTCGGGGAACCTGGTTCCTCTGAGTACTGTGGCGAGCATGGAGCGATCCGTAGGCCCGCTCACCGTTAATCACCTTGGGCAACTTCCTGCCGTAACCATCTCCTTCAACCTGGCACCGGGGAAATCACTGGGTGATGCTGTAGCGGAAGTGGAAAAGACAGCACGGGCAGTTCTACCGGCGACGATTACCGGCAGCTTGCAAGGAACCGCCCAGTCCTTCAAGTCATCCATGGTAGGTCTTGGAATCCTGATCCTCGTAGCTATACTGGTTATTTACATCGTGCTTGGCATCCTTTATGAGAGTTACATTCATCCCATCACCATCCTCTCAGGATTGCCCTCAGCAGGACTCGGGGCACTTCTAACTCTGCTGATCTTTCATATTGATCTCAACCTGTATGCCCTGGTGGGAGTGATCATGCTGGTTGGCATTGTGAAGAAAAATGCGATCATGATGATTGACTTTGCCTTGGCGGCAGAAAGAAAAGAGGGTATGAAACCAGAGGAGGCGATTTATCAGGGAGCCATCATTCGATTCCGACCCATTATGATGACGACCATGTCTGCACTCATGGCAACACTGCCGATAGCCCTCGGATTGGGTGCAGGTGCTGAATCTCGGCAGCCCCTGGGTGTGGCTGTTGTGGGGGGACTCATTTTTTCTCAGATCGTGACTCTTTACATTACTCCGGTCATATACACTTATCTGGATGCTCTTCAAACAACTTTACGCACCTATTACAAAAGATATCGACACGCATGACACCATTCCTCTGTAACTCTGGAGAAGCTAAAAACTCCTTCTGAAAACTTTTTTTACGATGACAGTGGAACCGCCCGTTGGCATACACCCCATTGTGGGGCCATTTTTTCTTGACAAATGAGAAGAACTCATTGAAATTTTATACTGGATCACTGCTTTCCTGAGGACGAAATAGAACAGCTTTCCATTGCTCATACCGGACATTCCGAATTCTCATAGGAGCCTATCTTTACGGCTTTGAGTGTCCGGTTCGGATAGGTCTTCATAAGATAAAGATGGTCATCCCTGAGTCGTGGGAACTTCGTCTGACGGGGACAGTTTCACAGGGGGGGAGGGAAAGGCTCATGGATAAATCCCGTGTCATTCCCTGAACCTCTGTCATGGTTGAAACAGACAGGACAAGAATAAATGGCCTGGACAACGGAAGACAAATTCATTCTGAAGATTCTCTTTGCACCGGAGAAGGTGAAATCCATTCCACTGGAGGAAGGGGCCGGGACGGCAACGGCCGACCCTGATCTCAACTGGTCCGTACTTCTCGAAAAGGCGCAGCGGGAAGGCGTTTCCGCCGTCCTTTTCCATAACATCACAAAACATCACCTTGAAAATCTGGTCCCGCAGGAAAGCTACAAAAACTTATCAAACCAATACTACACAAACCTGAAACGAAACCTATCGATCATCGGTGAACTGCGGGAGGTGCTGGCAACTCTTCAGGAGGCCGCCATCCCCTGCATTGTTCTCAAAGGCATTGCTCTGGCGGAACGTGTTTATCCGAACCTTGCCATGCGAGGGATGTCCGACGTGGATCTGATGGTCCGAAAAGAGGACCTCTTCAGGGTTGATGACCGGCTATCTTCTCTTGGATACCTCTCCCGAGACAGTTCCGTTGCAAAAGCCATCCTTAACCCCGCTGGCTATCTGGCCAGCCTGGAATACCAGAAAAATGATCCATCCCCCTTAAATCTCCACCTGCACTGGCACCCGGTCAATACGTCGGTCCCCGCTACTATGTTCGCTGAGCAGATCGATTTGAACCAGCTCTGGGAAAAGGCCGCAATGACCCAAGTGGCGGACAGCCAGGCCCTGATGCTTTGCCCGGAACACATGATCATCTATCTGTCCGAACACGCCCTGCGGATCGGCCATTCCTTTGACCGCCTGATTCTTGTCTGCGACATCTTCTTTGTGATAAGGGCCTTTGAAAGCAGCCTCGACTGGGATTTTATCGTAGCTGAAAGCAGGCGATTCAACCTGTCCCGATTCGTTTACCATAGCCTGTCCATCGTCGAACATTACACGGCACTGGGCATCCCTGATGACTGTATCGCGAGACTTAAACCACCGGACATCTCCTGGGGGGAAAAGTTCTTTTTAAGTCTGCAACGCGACAACCGGCGGATCAGGGGAAGCAGTTACCTCGTTTATCTGGCCATGAATCGTGGCGTTCTTGCCAAAATTGGGTTCATTGCCCGGACCTTTTTTCCGCCCCGTCAGATCCTTCTCCAACGGCGGCATGGGAAAAATCATGAATCTGCAAAATCATATTATATCGATCGCGTACGGGAAGTATTTTCACAAATTTTCAAATTGTTTACGCAGGATCGCATGAAAATCACTAAATGACAGGCCAAGGCACACTCATGCCGTTGTCCCCATGAACCTATGAAAGATTGGCTCCTTTACCTGAAAAACGGCCTTGCACGCAAGCGCACGCAGGATCGATTTGCCGCATCAAGAGCATCTGCGGAGCAAACCGTCAAAGAACTCTACAGACGGTTTATTCCTTTTTTAAGAAAATTCAGGAGGCGGTTTTTTTTCGGCATCGGTCTGGTTTTTCTGACCGCTGCCCTGAGTATTCCCCTCCCGTTAATCGGCCGTTTCCTTATTGATGATGTCATCATGAACCGTCAGCTCCCGCTGCTGTTCTGGACCCTCCTGGTCATGATCGTCCTGGCGGTGGCCGATCGTCTTTTGACCCTTTATCAGCAATATTATTTTGATCGCTTCGATCGGGAAGTCGTCCTCGATATCCAATCCACGCTGTTGGACCGGGTCTTCCATTATCCCAGGACATTCTTTGATAAGACCCAGACCGGCTATCTGATGAACCGCCTGGAGTCGGACGTTCAGGGGATGAGTTGGTTCTTCTCCAGCATGATGGCGGTCATGATCGAAAACATATTTCGCTTCCTGGGCGGATTGATATTCCTCCTCTATCTCGATTGGCGTCTGACCATTATCATCGGCATCATTTTGCCGGGAGTCGTGATCATGGTGCGCTATTTTTCGGAAAAGCTTCGCACCCTGACCAATGAAAGTATGGAAACGCAGGCAGTCGTCACGGACAATTTCCAGGAATCCCTCTCTTCCATCAGCCTGATCAAGGCCTTTGCTGCCGAAGGCAAGACCCTTCAAAAACTGGTGGGGGCATTAAAAAGCGCCGTGAACATCTCCATCGAACAATCGACCGTCAACGCCCTGGCCAACATGGCCATTACCTCCATGCCCGGAATCGCCCGGGCGGCAGTCCTGTTCATCGGGGCATACTGGGTCATTGTCGGCCACTGGAGTCTGGGGTCGCTGTTTGCCTATCAGGCATACCTTGCGTATGTCTTCGGACCGGCGCAATACCTGGCGACGGCAAATCTGGAAATGCAAAGCGCCCTGGCCTCCGCAAACAGGATTGCCAATTTGTTTGACATCGTTCCGGAAGAAAACACAGGGCAGGGCAAGATCGTGGCACGACTGGAGGGAAACATCGAATTCCAACAGGTGTGTTTTGCCTACGGAGCAGACGCCCCCATCCTGGAGGATATTAATTTTTCCATCCGGGCCGGAGAACGCATTGCCATTGCCGGCGCCAGCGGCGACGGCAAAACGACATTGATCAGCCTGATTCTCCGCTTTTATAAACCCACCCGCGGAGAAATCCTTTTCGATGGCCGACCGGCCTCTTTCTACGAGGTGGGATCGCTCCGCGAACGCCTCGGCTACGTTCCCCAGCAAAACTGGCTTCTAACCGGCACGATCCTGGAGAACATCCTGTACGGAAGCCCCTCTGCCGCCATGCCGGAGGTCATACGGGCCGCAACAAACGCAGGCATCCATGATTTCATTGCGAGTCTCCCGAATAGTTATCAGACGGCGGTGGGAGAAAGGGGCGTCACCCTTTCCGAAGGTCAGAAACAGCGAATCTGCATCGCCCGCGCCTTTGTCAAGGAACCCGATATCATTTTGCTGGATGAACCCACTTCCGCCCTGGACGGACGAACCGGTAAATCCCTGCTTTTATCGCTGCCGCTGCTGTTGAAGAATAGGACCACCATTGTCATTTCCAATCATACGGAGTTTCTGATGAATGTCGATCGAGTCTTTCTCCTGCGTGAAAATCGCCTTGAAGCCATCGGCACACACAAGAAATTAATGTCCCAAAACCCATATTACGCTTCCCTCGTGATCGGCGCCTCCTGATGTCTTTCGTTATGGAAAGAACTCCTGTAACAGCCGTATTTTCTTGGTCATTACGAACAAACCGATTCGCAAGATCCTGGATTTTCCTTATGACTTTCGCTCAAAAAATCTGCCTATGCAGCAAGAGGCGTTTCATGGTATACTTATCTTACATTTGTGGGCCGGGATATGTTGACTCGCCCCTTAGAGAATGATTTTAAAAGGAAGAATGAGCGATGGAAGACAATCTTATTTTTAAGAAAAATCCTGAAGTGATCAGCCGGGTCATCGAGGATGAGACGATCCTCCTTCCCCTTTACCGGACATCGGATGAAATCGATTGCATCTATACCTTGAATACTTCGGCCTCGCGTGTCTGGGAGTTGATCAACGGCAAACAAACACTGGGTAAGATCAAAAAGGTGCTTCTGAAGGAGTTTGACGCCACGCCCACAGAAATGGACAAGGAGCTGCATCCGCTTTTGATCGACTTAAGCGAAATTAAAGCGATTACAGCATGCGAGAGCTGAATTACGAAAGCTTCGCTGAGACCCTCGAAGAAAAGCAAGCATACCAAAGGCCTCTTAATGGTCAGCTCGAACTAACCTATCGATGTAACCTCCATTGCATCCACTGCTACTGCACAGGAAGTGCGAACCCAGGAAACGAACTGACGACAAAAGCTTGGAAAGAAAGCCTCGATGAGCTTCATCGGGAAGGCTGTCTCTGGATTACCCTGACTGGTGGCGAGCCCCTGCTGCGGGACGATTTCATGGAAATCTATCAATACGCCAGACGAAAAGGATTTCTGATCAGCCTCTTCACCAACGGAACGCTTTTTACGAGAGAGGTGCTGGATGGACTTCGGACAAGCCCACCTTTTTCCATTGAAATCAGCCTGTATGGTACGACAGAAGAGATCCATGAATCGGTCACGCAAATTCCTGGCTCCTTCCGTAAAACGATGGGGACGATCCACCAGCTTCTATCTGAAAAAATGCCCCTGATTCTCAAAACGGTTGGATTAAAGCAGAATCGGCATGAGGTTCTTGCCTTGAAGGCGATGGCTGAACATCTTCTGGGAAAAGATAAATTCAAGTTCGATTCCTTTATCACAGCGAGATTGAATGGTGACAGGGACCCCTGCCGCTTCAGGCTTTCCCCGGAAGAAATCCTGAACATAGAAAACAGTGATCCGGACATGATTGCCGAAAGCCAGGCGGTTGACAGAGACGCCGATGACTTGCCCCGCCCTCCCGATCATTTATATCACTGCAATGCCTGGCGGCAGCGATTTTTTATAAATCCCCAGGGGAACCTGCAATTCTGTCATTTGAGCCGCAAATATTCATCGGACTTGAGGGAAAAAAGTTTTCACGAAGGATTCTATGTGGAATTTCCCAGACTGCTCCACGAAAAATTTAAAATGACAGTAAAATGTCAAAGGTGCCTTTTGCGAAAGGATTGCTACTATTGCCCACCTCGGGCGCTCCTCGAAACGGGAAGCGAAGAAGGACCCGTCGAATATTACTGTCAAATGGCGGCAGTAAGGCATGACCAGAATAAAAAATCGCGGCACCCTGCGGCGTGCACAGATCAAGGGATCCGGTCATGATCAAGCGAAACAACGATAGGTTTCTCTATGCCACTGCCGGGGGCAGCATGTATCCCTTGATTCATTGGACGGACCACCTCCTGGTGAGGAAAACACCGGCCGAACATTTACGAATTGGTGATATCATCGTCTTTCAGATGGACAGTGGAAAACCAATTTGTCATCGAATTACAAAGATTGAATATCAAAACAACGTTTTGCAGATTTACACGCGTGGTGATAGAAACGTGCATGAGGAAGGACCTTTAAGCGCGGAATGCATCACCGGTAAGGTCATCGCTGTCGGGAAAAAAAACCGGATCCATGAGATGTCCGAACTGGAATCGACCTCATGGGCCGGCAGGGTAAACCTGTTTCTGCTCTGCACTGTTTTCTTTTTGAAGAATCGTCTGAAAAGAGTCGTCATGTCTTTAAAAAATCCATCGCCTCAATGACTTAAAAAAAGCATTTCATTGACAGCAACGGTTCCACCTCTTTCATCGCTATGAAAAGAGTTTTATGACCATAAAAAACCTGGATTATAAGAAGTTCTCACAAAGAATTAATGACAAGGCCTATAAGAAGCGATTTCCCCTTCACGCCATGTTCGAGTTGACCTACCGATGCAATTTCAACTGTATTCATTGTTATAACACCGATGAACAGAAAAAAGGCCGCTCCCGCCATGAATTGGAGACAGCCGAGATTTTCAGCATCCTGGAGCAGTTAAGGGATCTGGGTGGTTTTTACCTGGGGTTTACCGGAGGCGAGGTATTCCTTCGCCAGGATATATGGACCATTCTCTGGCATGCCAGGAAACTGGGATTCGAAATCGTGATTCTCACCAACGGGTCGTTCATTGACAAACCTGTGGCCGACGAACTGGCGCGCCTCCGGCCGAATAAGATCGATATCACCGTCCACGCCATGGATAAAAAAATCTTTGAAAAAATTACACGACAACCGGGGTCTTACGATAAAGTCTTTCAGGCCATTGAGCTCCTCCATGAAAGGAAAATACCCCTGGGACTCAAAACCTGCGGCATGCAGCTCAATGAAAAGGAGGTCGTAAAGGTCAGCCGTTTCGCCCGAAGTCTGGACGTTCTTTTCCGTTTTGACGAGGAACTGCTCCCGCGTGTGGATCGATCCAAAGATCCCATGAAATATGGCATCTCTCCTGAAACGGGCTATCGATTAAATCAATTATGCTATCCGGAAATGTTCAACGAATACGACAGCGAGGGAAGACGCAGGGAAACGGTCAAGCCGCCGAAAAAGAACATGGAAAGACTTTTTAACTGTGGCGCGGGCTTCACCGATCTGACCATCAGCCCCTATGGCGAATTAAATATCTGTATAGAGATCCATCACCCGCAGTACAAAATTTTAAAAGGCTCTCTGGCCGAGGGCTGGGAACAGATCAGGAGGCTGGTTGACAACCTGAAACCACCCGATGATTGGGCCTGCCGGACATGCAGTCTCACGCCATACTGTTCCTGGTGTCCCGCTCGCGGATACCTGGAAGACGGAAACTTTGCCACCTGCGATCCTTTCAGCCGCAGGGAAGCCGAATTTTGTAAGCGGATATCCGATGAAGATGAATAGACGGAGAAATTGGTTCAACCCATGAAGGATGTTTCCTACAAAAACTTCAGCCTGCGATTACATCAGAAAAAATGGCGCCAGGGTCGATTCAACTCATGCCAGTTTGAGCTGACCTTCGGCTGCCCATTACACTGCCGCTACTGTTATTCAGATTGTTACAATAACCGCGACGATATAGGCAAAGAGCTTAAGACCGGCCAGGTCATTCAACTGCTGGACAAGATCTACGAGGAAGGCGTCTTCTGGCTCGGCCTTACCGGAGGCGATCCTCTCAGCAGAAAGGACTTCCCGGAGATATACACCTATGCCCGGGAAAAAGGTTTCCTCGTGACCCTCTTCACGAGCGGCGTACTCATCTCCGACGCCATGGCTGATTACTTGAAGAAGTTCCCGCCCTTCTGCATCGAGTTGACCCTCAATGCCATAGACCAGGAAGCCTACGAAAGGATATCCGGTGTTGAGGGATCCTACGAAAAGGCCCTGGCCGGCATTAACAGACTGAAAGAGAGAGGTCTCCCCTTTAAAATTAAAACGATGGCCTTGACGCAAAATTATGAGATGCTTGGCGATATCAAAGGCTTTCTGGAAAGTCTGGGGCAGAAACTGAGGCTCGGTCATCCCATTCATGCACGTCTGAACGGCGATCTGACCCCCTGTCGCTGGAGACTTTCGCCTGATAATATTCTGGAAATCGATAATCGATTAAATAAAAGCTTTCCGAAGAAAAAAATGAAAGCTGATTTCGCAGAAAGACCCAAAAGTAAAAGGGAACAAATCCCCAACCCGCGATTATTTCGCTGCGCGGCGGGAAGCGACTCTTTTCATATCGATCCTTACGGCCATATGTTTTTATGCGGGACCGTCAGAAAGCCTTCGATCAATCTTCTGCAAGGTGAGATCATGGAGGGACGCAAACAATTTACCAAACTTGTCGCCAAAAAATTTATGACAGATTCAACTTGCAGGAACTGTCTTTTGTGGCATGTTTGCCAGTGGTGCCCCGGGATCGCTTTATTGGAAAAAGGGAATGCCGAGGCGCCCATTGAATATTTTTGTCAACTGGCAAGAGCCGAGGCATTAAATTCTCAAAAAAATGGACTCCATCGACTTAATGATGTGATCGAAGAAACGATCAGGAATTGTAAATGAGCAAAATCGGTCTGTTTATTCCTCCCGCCTATGATCGAAATGTGCCGCCGCTCGGCACCCCTGCCCTCGTTGGTTTTCTCAAGGCAAGAGGGATCCAAGCGGAACAGCACGATCTGAACTTGCGGTATTTTGATCATCTCGGAAGAAAAAGAATCAATCGCCTTTTCTCAGAGGAATACCGGGAGAAAAAAATCAGGGAAAAAGTTTATTATCGGACCATTCTTCAATATGAAAAATTGCAGAAGCCCTTTTCATACGAGTTCGAAAACAACCCCGGATCGAGTTTTGCCTTTGCGGAAAAGATACTGTCCTCCCGAATCCTCTTCCGTTATCTCGCCGATGAGGAGGAAAATCCTTTTGTTCCGTTCTTCACTTCGGAGGCCCTACCCCTTGTTCAGGAACGCCGTTATGACATGGTCGGTTTTTCCCTGACGGCGCCCTCGCAAGTCATTGCGGGATTTACCTTTGGATACCTCTTAAAAAAGGCGGTGCCGCAAATAAAAATCGTGATCGGTGGGCAGTGGGTTTCCTTTTATCGGGAAGCCCTTCAAAAGAGAAAAGAATTTCTTGAGCTTTTCGATTTCATGATCTTCTTTGAAGGTGAGACGCCGCTATTCAAGCTGGTCGAGGCGGTCGAAAAGGACAGCCCCTTGTCGGAAGTCCCCAATCTCATTTATGGCGATCACGGCCGATGGAAAAAGAGCAAAACCGTCTGTGACGAAGACATGAACAGCCTCCCGCCCCCAGATTTTAAAGGTCTTCCCCTCGGAAAATATCAGCACTCCAGAAAAGGCATCACATTAACCATGGAGACATCGCGTGGGTGCTATTGGAACCGATGCATTTTCTGCATTGATCTGCCGCTGCCCAAACCCAGATATCGGGAAAAGGCCCCCGCTCTCGTCATCAGGGATATGAAAACGCTGGTCAGGCAATGCGGTGCGAAGCATCTCCTGATTTCCAATGCCACGTTCTCGCCGTGGCAAATGAAGGAGGTCGCAGAGAGAATCCTAGCAGAGGGGATCAGGGTGACCTGGTGGACCATGGCAAGGCTGGATGAAGGATTCGACAGGGAAACCCTGATGCTGGCCCAGAAGGCGGGTTGTGACATGATCGGCTTCGGCCTGGAGTCCATCAACCAGAGGGTTCTCGATTTTATCGATAAGGGAACCCGGGTGGACGTTATCAAAAGGATTATCCGGGACGCCCATGAGCTGCAACTGGGAATCTATTTCCAGACCATGGTTGGTCTCCCCTCGGAAACGGTTGAGGAGGCCCTTGACACCATCGGATTTCTGGCCGGGTCATCTTATGCCGTCAACAGGGAATCGGCCTTCAATATCTATTATCTCATTCCCAAAAACAGGGTCTTCCTGAATCCCGAACATTACGGAATCCGGATATCGCCCCATCAGAGACTGCCCTTCCGTTACTTTTACCCTTTCCAGCATCTAACGGGAACGGTCGACAAACCCATGGCCCGGAAGCTGATCCATATCCATGCGAGCATGATTCACAAAAAGATATCCCCATCGGAGGGTTCGGACAGGCATGTGGAAAGCGGGGCAGCCTCTCATGAATGAGATTTTATTGCAGATTGCCGGCGCAATCATTCATCTGGAGAGTCCCTTTCCGCTGGCGCGGTTCACGACGGGAGAAAGGAGCATCAGGCTTGAAGAGCGGTTCACAGATTTTTTCTATAAGGGCCGTGCAAAACCGGATATCCGCATTCGAATCAATCTCGTTGACAGACTCCCCAGGGTTTCGGGAGAGACCATCTTCATTACCCATCACTTCATCGACGGCAGAGAAAACTGGCGTCTTCTCAAGCAGGGAGAGACTTATTATTACAAAGAAAAGCGAAAGATCATGCGGGTGAACAGGAATTTTGACGATGTTGACGCCTATCTCCTGATCAAAAAAAAGGAAGCCCCCGCCTGGGATACGACAGACATCATCTATGATTTTCTGCAGGTTCTGCTCCTCCATTTCTTTGCCCTGCGAAAATCAGGCATCCTGACCCATGCCGTCGGCATCAGGGATGTAAACGGTCAGGGCATTCTCTTTGCCGGCGAATCGGGCGCCGGGAAGAGCACCCTGGCAAGAATCTGGCGCTACCATTCCCAGGCGGCGATCATCAACGACGACCGCATCATCCTGAGGAGGACCGGCAGCCGCTCTGCCATCCACGGAACACCCTGGCACGGTGAATTCGATGATTATCTCGAATCGAGAAGGGAAAAGGCCCCCCTCAAGGCGATCTTCATCATCCGCCATGCGCGCGAAAATGACGTCCGGAAGCTCACTGAAAAAGAGGCCTTCAAGATGCTCTATCCCGCCCTTTTCCCGACGTTCTGGGATCGGACCTGCCTGAACCATATTGTCTCCTTAACCCTGAAGATTGTTCACCAGGTGCCCTGTTTTTCCCTCGGATTTGTCAAGGATGAGAAAATCATTGATTTTGTAAGAAACGTTGTGAAATAATGAATCCACACTTGTCTGGATGGGGTCATGATTGCATTGTCTTGCTGGAAGGCATCGGTCAAGAGTTGAAAAGAAAGGGGGGGGGGTGAATTCCAATGGCTGAGGGGAAAAAGTTCAAGCCGGTGATTACCCGGGTCAAACTTAATCCGGAGCAGGCAGTCCTGGCCTGCTGCTCCGCCGCTACTATAAAGGGTCAGATCAGGGGAACCAATCAGTGCAATCGAAGAAGCGCGTCATGCGGCGCTCCAGCCCGTGCGATCAGATCCTGAGAGTGCGCGGACTTTTCCCTTTTTATCAACGAAGGAGGGCTTTGATTGGTGACGATCACAAAGAAGTTCAAGCCGGTGATTACCCGGGTCAAACTCAATCCGGAGCAGGCGGTGCTGGCCTGCTGCTCTATCACGGGTGGGAAAGGCCAGATCAACACGGCAAACAGGAACCAGTGTGCCACAAGAGCAGGTTCAACCTGTAATACAGCACGGCGAGCCTCGGCACAGCTTTCCTGAAGCGTTTGACCGGCGCGAATCATCGCTTCTTATCTTTCGCCGGTCGAGACCAGTTAAAAACAACGAAAAAGTCTATCTAATTTTTCATCCATTCGCTTGATTTCATTTATCTTCCCCCTTTTCATCCGGGCCTTCTTCTGAAAACGGGCAAAGGTTTTACGGAAATCCCGACATCTTTTTTTGAGATTGTCCAGATTGGTTTGGTCATAATGTTTTGAGAGCCGGACAAGCCGGATCAGGATCTCGATATGGTCCATACCGAGCTGGAGGGCCTCTTTGTATTTTGCGAGCGCGGCCTGCGGCTTTTTTGTCTTTTCCAGGATTTTACCTAAAAGAAACCGTGAATAGCCCTGCATGGAATCCAATCGTTCATAGACTTCAATCAGGGTTTCGGCTTCCTGATAATGTTTCAGGTGAAATTCGGTTTCGGCAAGACCGATAAGACTATCTTTGTGGTTCGCCTTTGACTGCAGGGCCGCCGCAAAATAATCTTTGGCTTCCCGGTATTTGCTCCTGGCCAGGCGGATCTTTCCCAAGCCGGCCAGCGCGTTGATGTCGCACCCGTCCACCTGCAGCATGCCCTGCCATTCCTTCTCCGCCTGCCGGTAGTTTTCAATCTGGAAGTAAAGAGGCCCATAGTTGTTGTCAGACGAACGATATGCAGGATTCAGCCGGAGGGCCTCCCGGAAATGTTGTCCGGCTTCGTTGAAATCCTTTCTGTCAAAAGCCTCCCGGAAACTCTCGAAGCACCCCCCGGCCGTCAGGCGGTCAGCCAGCGCGGGATCCCTGTAACCCAATCCCTCGGCAAGCCTGTCGCCCAGTGTTTTATACACCATCGGCGTAAAGCCGCCGTTGACCGAATAGGCAATGGTCGTGCAGCGGGGCTGGGAAATTTTCTTCCGGAATATCCCCGCGAGTTCATCCATTCCAATCCAGGGTTCGCGATGGGCAATCTGCATGGTGGCATCGGCTCTTCTCAGAGAATCGATGACTAAAAAGTCCGTATCGATATCAAGCAGGACCGGTCGTTTCAGGCGCGGGAGCGTCTCTAGGATGGTGATATAGAAGGGTCTCCCGTAGAGCCGGCTCTTTATAAAACCGGGCTGTATCAGCGGGGGGCACCCACCGGAC